>OIBN01000109.1_pt1 | contig 55897 bp, 48 predicted proteins | sample 1581031 | NCBI WGS metagenome assembly OIBN01 (sample SAMEA3882531, study PRJEB24775) | human gut metagenome | biome: human-associated habitat; feature: intestine environment; material: feces | place: Netherlands | collected 2009/2010
CACCGCCTGGTCCGTGGTGGCCGCGCCGTCGGCCACCGCCAGAAACTGCTTGTAGCCGATGGCCTGCAGGGCCGTGGCATCCCGGGGCAGGCCGCTGTCCAGAAGGTCCTGCACCTCCTGCAAAAGCCCCTGGCGGACCATGTCGTCCACCCGCCGGTCAATGCGCTGGCGCAGGTCCTCCCGGTCCCGGAAGCTCAGCCCGATATACAACGCCTCGTACCGGTCCGGACGCTGCCGTCCCCGCCTGTCCCGCAGGGACATGGGCTCCCCGGTCTGCTCATAGATCTCCAGTGCCCGGAGAATGCGCTTTTCATCCCGCAGGTGCAGCCGTCCGGCGGTTTCCGGGTCCACGGTCCGCAGCCGCTCCAGCAGCGCCTCCGGCCCCTGCTCCCGCAGCTCCCGCTGGAGCCGCAGCCGTACCTCGCCGCCCTGGCTGCCGGGGGCGAAGTCGTCACCCCGGATCAGGGCGTCCAGATACAGCCCCGTGCCTCCGGCCAGCACCGGCAGCCGGCCCCGGGCCAGAATGTCCCGGATGCAGCCGTCCGCCGCCTGGCAGAACCGGGCCACGGACCAGCTTTCCGCCGGATCCGCCACGGCGATCATATGATGGGGCACCCCCTCCATCTCCGCCGCCGTGGGGGCGGCGGTGCCGATGGTCATGCCCCGGTAGATCTGCATGGAGTCCACGGATACCACCTCGCCGCCGAAGCGCCGGGCCAGAGCCACGGCCATTTTCGTTTTTCCGCTGGCGGTGGGACCCACCACGCACAGGACCCTGGGGGCCATAGGCCGCTCCTTTCCGGGCGTCACGCCCGCTTGAACATTTTTTCCACCTGGTATTTGCTCAGCCGCACCGCCACCGGGCGGCCATGGGGGCAATACTGAATTTCCCCGGACTGGACCCTGTCCACCAGACGCCGCAGCTCGGCGGGGTCCGTGTGCATCCCGGCCTTGATGGCGGATTTGCAGGCCATGGTCTGCAATAGGCTGTCCCGGGCTGCGTCGGGGTCCGCCCGGTTCAGCCGCAGGTCCTCCGCCAGCTCCTCCAGGGCTCCGGTGGGGTCGTCTACCCCGGCGGGCACCCCCCGCACCAGCACCGCGCCGCCGAAATCCTCGCACCGGAACCCATACCGCTCCAGCAGGGGCAGCTGCTCCAGCACCGCCGCGCAGTCCTCCGGCGACAGCTCCACCGCCATGGGCTCCAGCAGTGTCTGGGACATGATGGGCTCCGCGGCGGCCTTCAGCGCGTCGAACCGCACCCGCTCGTGGGCAGCGTGCTTGTCGATGAGCCACACGTTCTCCTGCTCATCCTCGCAGATGATATACGTCCGCAGCACCTCGCCGGCAATGCGCCAGGGGGCCTCCCTGGGCGGCTCCATGGTCACCTGCTCCGGCAGGGACACCGTCTCCTGTACCGGCTCCCGCACCGGCTCCGGCTTTGGGGCGGGCGGGGTAATGTGATAGCTGACGCCGGGGCGGCCGGCGGGCGCGGTAAAGGGCTTGCCCGCCTCCGGGACCACGTCCCGCACCGCCATGGTCTGGGCCGGTCTTTCCTCCGGCTGCGCCGCAGGCCGGGACACCGGCGCGGCGGGACGGGCGGTATAGCTGCCCAGCGGGCGCTTCTCCGGCTCCGGCTTCTGCTGCTGCCGGAACTCCTGGGCCGTCATGGTCCGGTAGAAGGGCTTCTCCTCCTTTTCCGGGGCCTTGGGGCAAGCTGCCGCGTCCAGGGCATCCATGACGGTATAGTACACCGCATCAAAGGCGGTTTTATCCGATACGAATTTCACCACGGTCTTGGCCGGATGCACGTTCACGTCCACCCGGTCCTCCGGCAGGGTCAGATGCAGCACGCAGCCGGGGAACTTCCCCTTCAGCAGCCGGTTGCGGTATGCCTCCTCCAGGGCGGCGGACAGCAGCTGGCTCTTGACGAACCGTCCGTTGACGAAAAACAGCTGACGGCCCCGGGTGCCGTGGCCGTTCAGGGGCCGGGTCACATAGCCCGACACCTGCACGTCGCCGCCGCAGCCCCGGACCTCCTGCAGGCCCATGGCGAAGTCCCGGCCCATGGCCGCGTATACGGCAGACAGCAGCTGCCCGTCGCCGGGGGTGTGGAGCACCTCGGCTCCATCCCGCAGCAGCTTGAAAGACACCTCCGGATGGCTCAGGGCCAGGTGCTGGACGATGCCGGACACGGCGGCCCCCTCGGCGCTGTCCTTCTTCATGAACTTCATCCGGGCGGGAGTGTTGTAAAACAGGTCCCGGACGCAGATGGTGGTGCCCTCCGGGCACCCGGTCTCCTCCACCTGCCCGGGCACGCCGCCCTCCAGATGCAGGGACGCCCCTGCCGGGGCCCCGGTCTGCCGGGTGAAGATATCCACCCGGGACACGGCGGAGATGGCGGCCAGCGCCTCACCCCGGAAGCCCAGGGTACCGATGGCGGCCAGGTCCGCCGCCGTGCGCAGCTTGCTGGTGGCGTGGCGCAGAAACGCCGTGGGCAGCTGCTGCGGCGCGATGCCGCAGCCGTTGTCCGTAATGCGCAGATAGGTGAGGCCCCCGCGCTGGACCTCCGCCACAATGGCGGTGGCCCCGGCGTCCAGGGCGTTTTCCAGCAGCTCCTTGGCCACGCTGGCGGGCCGCTCCACCACCTCGCCGGCGGCGATCAGATCCGCCACATGCCGCGGCAGGCATTGAATATCAGGCATAGCGTTGTCCTTTCGTGTTACGTCAGCTTCTTTTTCAGTTCATACAGCAGCTGCAATGCCTCCAGAGGCGTCAGCGAGTCCACCTGGGTCCGGCGGAGCCGGTCGATGACCTGGCTCTCGGCCACGGCGGCAAAGGACACCTGGTCCTCCCGGGGAGCGGGGGCTGCCGCCGGGCGGCCGGACTCCTCCTCCAGCTGCCGGAGGATTTTTCTGGCCCGGGACACCACCGCGTCCGGCAGGCCCGCCAGCTTGGCCACCTCGATGCCGTAGCTGCGGTCCGCGCCGCCGGGGACGATCTTCCGCAGGAACACGATCTCCTCGCCCCGGGCCCGGACGGCGATGTTGTAGTTCTTCACGCCGGGGAGGGTGCCCTCCATGGCGGTAAGCTCGTGGTAATGGGTGGCAAACAGGGTCTTTGCCCCCAGGCGCTTGGGGTCGGCGCAGTATTCCAAAACCGCCCGTGCGATGCTCATACCGTCGAAGGTAGAGGTGCCCCGGCCGATCTCGTCCAGGATCAGCAGGCTCTTGTCCGTGGCGGCATGGAGGATGTCGCTGACCTCCGTCATCTCCACCATAAAGGTGGACTGCCCCGCCGACAGATCGTCGGAGGCCCCGATGCGGGTAAATACCCGGTCCACAATGCCCAGGCGGGCCGCCTTGGCCGGGACGAAGGACCCGATCTGGGCCATGAGCACCATCAGCGCCACTTGGCGCATATAGGTGGACTTGCCCGCCATGTTGGGGCCGGTGATGATGGACACCCGGTCCTGGGTGCGGCCCATATAGGTGTCGTTGGGCACAAACAGGGCGTCGGGCCGCATGGCTTCCACCACCGGGTGGCGTCCCTGGTGGATCTCGATAACGCCGGACTCGTCCACCGCCGGGCAGCAGTAGTTGTTCTTCACCGCCACCGCTGCCAGGGAGCACAGGCAGTCCGTCTCCGCCACGGCGGCGGCCGTGGCCTGGATCCGGGCCACATGGCCGCTCAGCTCCTGCCGCAGCCGGGTGAACAGCTCATATTCCAGGGCCGATACCCGGTCCGACGCGGACAGGATGTCGTGCTCCAGGTCCTTCAGCTCCTGGGTGATGTATCGCTCGCCATTGACCAGGGTCTGCTTGCGGATGTATGTCTCGGGCACCTGGTCCTTGAAGGAGTTGGACACCTCGATGTAATAGCCGAATACCTTGTTGTACCCGATCTTCAGGGTGCGGATGCCGGTTTTCTCCTTTTCGGCGGCCTCCATAGAGGCGATGATGCCCTTGCCGCCATGCAGAATGCCCCGCAGGCGGTCCACCTCCGGGTCGAAGCCCTCCCGGATGAACTCGCCCTCCCGGACGGAGAAGGGGGGATCGTCGCACAGGGTGCGGCCGATCAGGTCCGTCAGGTCCTCCAGAGTGTCCAGCTGGGCCAGCTCCCCCAGGCGGCCCCGGTCAAAGGCCGACAGCAGCTCCTTCACATGGGGCAGCCGCGCCATGGCGTTTTTCAGGGCTACCACGTCCCGGCCCCCGGCGGTGCCGTATACAATGCGGCCCACCAGCCGCTCCATGTCGCCGATGCCGGACAGGGCCAGGGCCAGCTCCTCCCGCACCATGGTGTGGTCCACCAGCTGGCCCACGGCGGCGCTGCGGCGGGTGATGGCCGTAACGGACAGCAGGGGCCGCTCCAGCCAGCTGCGCAGCAGCCGCCCGCCCATGGGGGTCCGGGTCTTGTCCAGCACCCAGAGGAGGCTGCCCTTTTTCTCCTTGCTGCGCAGGGTCTCCGTCAGCTCCAGATTCCGCCGGGCCGTCAGGTCCAGCTCCATAAACTGCCCCTGCTGATAGTAATCCAGGTCGTCCACGTGGCGCAGGTCGGTTTTCTGCGTCTCGTGGAGATAGCCCAGCAGTGCCCCCAGCGACAAAGCCGCGGCGGGGTTCCCCTTGGGCAGGCGTCCGGCGGCCTCGTCGCCAAACTGGGTGCGGACGGTCCTTTCCGCCTCCTGCAATTGAAAGCGTCCGGCGCTCAGTCGCTCCACATGGCAGTGGAGCTTATCCTGCAAAAGAGACAGCAGCGGCCCGCACTGGTATGCCGCCGGATTCACCACTGCCTCCGCCGGGGAAAACCGGCCCAGCTCGTTGAGCAGATGCTCCGCCCGGTCGGGCCCCTGAAAGGCGGTGACGTGGGTCTTGCCGGTGGAAATGTCGCACACGCTGAAGCCCGCGCAGGTGTCGTCCAGATACAGCCCCGCGCAGAAGTTGGACCGTCCCTCCTCCAGGCAGGCGGCATCTATGACGGTGCCGGGGGTCACCACCCGGATAATGTCCCGGTCCACCAAGCCCTTGGCCGTGGCGGGGTCCTGGGTCTGCTCGCAGATGGCCACCTTGTAGCCCTTGGCAATAAGCCGGGCAATATAGGCATCGGAGGCGTGATAGGGAATGCCGCACATGGGCACCTTTTCCTCAAAGGGCTTGTTCTTGTCCTTGTCCCTGGTGGTCAGGGTCAGGTCCAGCTCCTTGGACGCCTTCCGGGCATCGTCGCCGAACATCTCGTAAAAATCCCCCAGCCGGAAAAACAGGATGGCGTCCTGATTCTGCTCCTTGATCTGCAAATATTGTTTCATCATGGGGGTCAACTCCGCCATGGTTTCACCCGCGCTTTCTGCCGCATGTGCGGCGTATCTGTCGAATGGTAGTGGAAAACATTGTTGAAAAGTGCAAAACCTCGTTCAATAGGGGGAATTATTCCATCTCCCCGAACAGCGCCCAGGTGTTGCTGTCGGTGATCCTCACGTTCCGGTACTGACCCAGGGCGTCCCTGCTGCCCACCAGGTGCACCAGCCGTCCCCCCGCCGTCCGGGCGGACAGGGGCCACCGGGCGTCTTCGGTCTCGCCGTCCACCAGCACCCGCAGGGTCCGGCCTACATACCGGGCATGAAGCCGAGCGGATATCTCGTTTTGCGTATTGCACAGCATATCGAACCATTTCTGCTTTTCCGCCCGGGGAACGGGGTCGTCCATTTTGGCCGCCGGCGTACCGGGCCGGGGGGAGAAGATGAAGGTAAACAGGGCGTCGAACTCCACCTGCCGCACCAGGTCCACGGTCTCCATGGCCTCGGCCTCGGTCTCGCCGGGGAAGCCGATGATCACATCGGAGGTCAGCACCAGGTCCGGCATGACCTTCCGGGCATAGCCGATCAGGTCCAGATATTTCGCCCGGTCATAGGGGCGGTTCATGGCCCGCAGCACCCGGTCGCAGCCGGACTGCACCGGCAGGTGCAGCTGATGGGCCACATGGCGGCTTTGGGCCATGGTGTCGAACAGCTTATAGCTGGCGTCCTTGGGCTGGGACGACATAAAGCGGATCAGGTAGTCGCCGTCGATCTTGTCCAGCTCCCGCAGCAGGTCCGCAAAGTCCCAGGGCTCCGGCAGGTCCTTGCCGTAGGAGTTGACGTTCTGGCCCAGCAGGGTGATCTCCTTATACCCCTCCGCCGCCAGCTGGCGGACCTCCTCCACGATCCTCTCCGGGGAGCGGCTGCGCTCCCGGCCCCGGACGTAGGGGACGATGCAGTACGAGCAGAAGTTGTTGCACCCATACATGATGGACACCCACGCCCGAACCCGGCCCTCCCGGACCACGGGCATGCCCTCAGCAATGGAGCCGTGCTCGTTCTCCACGGAGAACACCCGGCCCCGGCGGGTATACACCCGGTACAGCAGCTCCGGGAACTTCCACAGGGCCTGGGGCCCGAACACCAGGTCCACATGGCGATAGCTCTCCCGGACCTTCCGGGCCACCTCCGGCCGCTGGGCCATGCAGCCGCACAGGCAGATGATCTGCTCCGGGTTCGCCTTTTTCGTGTGGGTCAGGGCGCCCAGGGTGCCGTAAACCCGCTTTTCCGCATGGTCCCGGATGGCGCAGGTATTCATGACCACAATGTCCGCCCGGGCCGGATCGTCGGTGAAATCGCACCCCATATCCCGCAGCATCCCCAGAATATGCTGGCTGTCGGCCACGTTCTGCTGGCAGCCGAAGGTGTCCACCATCGCCAGAGGCGTCCGGCCCCGGGCCCGATGGATATCGTGTATTTTCTCGGTAAACTCCCGCTGGCGAGCCATCTGCCCGTCGTCGAGAAGAACTTGCTTTCTGTCCAATGGAAACCTCCCAGCCGCCCGTTTTCGTAAAATAGGCGGCACTTTCCGAATTTAATAACTTATCATACCACATTTTTCTCTCCGTTACAAGGAAGGCCGCCGGGAAAAATGGCGAAAAATTTGTGTCCCCGGCGCTTTATCTTGCCCGAAGAATATGGTATACTGAAGAAAAATCGTCGAAAACGAGGATATCGCGCCATGAAAGACAACGAAAACAGACGGCCCATGCCCCAGGCGGAGGCCGACGGCATCATCGAGGGCCGGAACGCCGTGATCGAGGCCCTGCGGGCCGGAACGGCCATCGACAAAATTTACCTGGCCAAGGGCGAAACGGACAAGACCCTGGGCCATATCGCCTCCCGGGCCCGGGAGGCCGGTGTGGTGGTGGTGGAGGCGGACCGGCGGAAGCTGGACGCCATGAGCCGCACCCACTCCCACCAGGGGGTCATTGCCCTGGCCGCCGTCCGGGAATACGTCAGCGTCCAGAGCATCCTGGATGCCGCCGCCGCCAAGGGGGAGCCGCCCCTGCTGGTGGTGTGCGACGAGATCTCCGACCCCCACAATCTGGGGGCCATCCTCCGCACCGCCGAGTGCGCCGGGGCCCACGGGCTCATCATCCCCAAGCGCCGGTCCGCCGGCCTCACCGCCATCGTGGGCAAGACCTCCGCCGGAGCCGTCAGCTATCTGCCGGTGGCCCGGGTGGCCAACCTTACCTCCGCCCTGAAGGACCTGAAAAAGCAGGGCGTATGGATCTTCGGCACCGCCGCCGGGGCCTCCACGGACCTGTACAGCGCCGACCTGAAGGGTCCCGCGGCCATCGTCATCGGCTCCGAGGGCGACGGCATGAGCCGCCTGGTGGCGGAAAACTGCGATTTTTTGGTCAGCATCCCCATGAAGGGGCACATTTCCTCCCTGAACGCGTCGGCGGCCGCAGCCATTCTGCTGTACGAGGCCGTGCGCCAGCGCCGGGGATAACAGCAAGGAGCTTCTATGAGTAAGCAAGACATGCGGCCCACGCCGCCGGAGGAGCACTATACCGTAGACGAGATACTGGAGGAGTTTGGCTCCGGTGCGCCTGCGGAGGAGCCCTCCCCCATACCGGAGCCTGACCCGGAGCCTCAGCCGGAGCCGGAAAGCGAACCGAAAGCCGGACCGGAGCCCGTTTCCGAGCCGGAATACCGCCCGGACGACACGCCCCCTCCCCCCCGGGAGAATCCCCTGGACAAGCTGCGCCGCCGGATACAGGCCCGGCAGGAGGACCCCGACGAGCCCGGCCTGGAGCCGGAGGAGGACGAGGACGCCGTTCTGCCGGAACGGACGCCTCTGAAGCAGCGTCTGTCCGCCGCCGTTCAGTGGGTCCGGGACCGCATCCCCGCCCGGGATCTGGAGGAGCCCACGGACGCCCCGGAGGAACCGCCGGAGCCGGAGCCCACCATGGACGACGCCGCCCGGGAGGCCAAATGGCAGTGCGCCCGGACCCACCGGCAGCGCATGCTGCTGGCCCTGCCCGCCCTGCTGACGGTCATCGTGGCCGTTATTGACGGCCTGGATGTGCTGTCCCAGGGGTGGTACGACCATGTGTGGCTGCGCTGCGGCATCCCGGCAGGACTGCTGATCCTGTGCCTGCTGCTGTGCCCCCACCTGTGGCAGGAGGCATGGGAGCATCTGCGCCATGGCCGGGTCACCGCCCCGGCGGCGGCGCTGCTGTGCGGCCTGGTGGCCCTGGCGGACAGCGCCTGGTGCCTGTTTCTGGGAAATTGTCCGAATTTGCCCTTTGCCGCCCCGGCGGCGGCGCTGCTGTATCTGTGCGTCTGCGGTCAATACCGTGCCGCCCGTGCCCGGTACGACAGCTTCCGCCTGGCCCAGCTGGGCGGCGTTCCCCCGTATGTGGCCTCCGTCACCGCCGCCGGCGCCTGCAAGCAGCAGGGCCGTTTGGAGGGCTTTTACCGTCTGTGGCAGTCTCCGGACCCTGCCGCCCGCTGGCAGCCCATCCTGACGCCGCTGTATCTGGCCCTGGCCACGGTGCTGGCCCTGGTGGCGGCGCTGGCCGGCCATCAGATGAACCGTTTTCTCTGGCTGTGGTCGGCGCTGCTGTCGGCCACGGTGCCTCTGTCCCTGCCTCTGTCCGGAACGCTGCCCCTGTCCCTGCTGTGCCGCCGCCTGCACAAAAGCGGCTGCGCCGTGGCAGGCTGGAAGGGTGCCCGGGCCATCTCCGCCGCCCGCCGGGTGGTGGTAACGGATGAGGACCTTTTCCCCGCCGGGGTCCTGTCCCTGCAAAAGAAGGGGAAGGAGGGTCCCGTCTCTGCCCCGGTGGGCACGGTGGAGCTCAACGGTCTGAAGGTATACGGCGAGGAGATCAACCAGGCTCTGGCCTATGCCGAGGCCCTGTGCCGTGCCGCCGGCAGTCAGCTGACCCCTCTGTTCCAGCAGCTGATGGACGGTCAGGTCAGCTTCCGCTATGACGCCCACGATCTCCACTATTACGAGGACGGCGGCGTAGACTGCACCATCCGCGGGGCCACCGTGGCCATGGGCAGTGCCTATTTCATGAAAAAGCGCCGGATCACCCTGCCCCATGACCTGAAAATGGACACCGGCGTCTTTATGTCGGTGGACGGCAGGCTGGCCGCCATCTTCGTGGTGAAGTACCTGCCCTCCCGGAACGTGGAGTGGGCCCTGCGGGCCCTGCGCCGCAACCGGGTCACGCCGGTGCTGGCCACCCGGGGCGTCAACATCACCCCCAACATGCTCAAGCGGAAATTCCGGCTCAACGCCCGGCCCATCTATCCCGGGGTCGCCACCCGCCTGGCCCTGGCGGACCTTACCGGCCAGCGTGGGGAGGCCCCCAATGCCATCATCTACCGGGACGGTCTGCTGCCTATGGCGGAAACCGTCATTGGCAGCCAGCGCATGTGTCAGGCGGTGCGCTGGTCCACGGCGCTCGGCTGGATCGGCGGCCTGTGCGGCCTGGTGCTGTCGTACTATCTCACCACGGCCGGTGATTTTGCGGCCCTGTCGCCGCTGTACATGCTGGCATTTCTGGCGCTGCTGCTGCTTCCCACCCTGCTGCTGTCGGGCCTGGTGAAATATTATTGATCCCCTGATGAAAAAGCTCCCTGTCTCGCATAAGACAGGGAGCTTTCAGCTTGTCAAAAACTTTTTTTGACAAGCTGAAAAGCATTTTCAGAACTTTCATAAAAGTTCTGAAAATGCGATGATTGAAAACGAAAGACACCCCTGATGGGTTTCTTTCGTAACTATCTTCCTTTCCGAAGGCGGAGGCAATCCTGCTTTTTTGACAGTCTCGAAAAAGCTCCCTGTCTCGCATAAGACAGGGAGCTTTTTTTATAGGCAAGGCAAATATTCCGCAGAGGACAGCGTCCCCGGCGCCCCGCGCACAGGGCGGCGCCCTGTCCGGGCAGGGATCACACGTCCCCTATATGGTGTACACAAACGGGTCCGAGGGATTCTTCATCACCGGGGCCGGAGTGGCGGCGGCCACCCGGGTGCCGCTGCGGACGGAGTGGGTCAAAAACACGTTGCCTCCCACCACGGAGCCGTCGCCGATGTCCGTCTCACCCCCCAGAATAGACGCGCCGGAATAGATGGTCACGTCGTCCCCCACGGTGGGGTGGCGCTTCCCCGGCAGGGACGCGTGCCCCGCCCGGGGCGACATGGCCCCCAGGGTCACGCCCTGATACAGCTTCACGTTCCGGCCGATCACCGTGGTCTCGCCCACCACGATGCCGGTGCCGTGATCGATAAAGAAGTGGGGCCCGATGGACGCGCCGGGGTGGATATCGATGCCCGTGCGGCTGTGGGCATATTCGGCCATGATCCGGGGGATCATGGGCACCCGCTGGCAGTACAGCAGGTGGGCAATGCGATAGACAAAGATGGCGAACAGGCCCGGATAGGCAAAGATGATCTCCTCCCGGGACGCAGCGGCGGGATCGGACTCAAACGTGGCGTCCAGGTCCTCCAGCAGCAGCCGCTGCACCCGGGGCAGCCGGCGCACAAACTCCCGGGTGATCTCCTCCGCCCGCTGCACCTGGTCCTCCGGCAGGGCCAGCCGCAGCTGGGCCGTCAGCTTTTCGGAAATGCGCTCCAGCAGCAGGGCGGCATAGTTCTCCGGAGCCAGGGACATCAGCGCCGGGTCCCCGAAATAGGCGGGGAACAGCAGGCGGCGCACCTCCTTGACCAGGTCGATGACCGCCCGGCGGTCCGGCAGGCGCAGGCCGCTGCCGTACAGGGGCGTGGCGCTCTCCGTCAGGGTGCGGCCCATGGCCGCGGCGGCTTCTTGAATGTGTTGGGGATACATAAACAGGCTTCCTTTCGGCATGTGTGGAAAAATCAAAGCGGCAGGGCATGCAGGATGCATGCTCTGCCGCTGCTTATACGCGCATTTCCCGGGCAATTCAATCTCGGGCTTTCTGGGCAAACCATGCATGACCGTTCCGGGCATGACAACAGCAGGCCACGGTACAGATGGCCCGGCAGCTGTTGACGGAAACGGTTCTGCTCATGCGGTTCGCTCCTTTTCGGTGTCTGCTTTTATTATATGCCCCGCCGGGCCCTGCGTCCATTGTCATTTTGGACAAAATGCGGGTTTATTCTTCCCGCACCCGGTGGTACAGGGTCCCGCAGGCGGGCTCCACTCCCTTGACGGCGAACAGCTCCTCCACCGTGACGAACCGCACCCCCCTGGGCTGCAAGCGGTCCACGATCTCCAGGGCCGCCGTGACGCTGGTGGCGTAGCAGTCGTGGAGCAGGAGAATGTCCCCGTCTCCCGCCCGCCGCAGAACAATGTCCAGAATGCTGTCCACATCCCGGCTTTTCCAGTCCTCCGTGTCCACGGACCAGCAGATGACCGGAGTCCCCAGGGCGCAGAGCTCCCGGTCCGATAGGAAGCCGTAGGGGGGCCGCAGCCAGTAGCTCCCGTCCCCCAGCACCTGCCGCAGGGCACGGTCGCATTTTTCCAGGTCCGCCAGGGCGTCGGCGGTGGACAGCTCCGTCAGTGCCCTGTGGCTGAAGGAGTGGCTGCCGATCTGGTGGCCCTCCTGCCGGATACGCCGCACCAGGTCCTCCCGGCCTTCGATCTGACTGCCCACCAGAAAGAACGTGGCCCTGGCCCCCCGCCGGGAAAGGCCCTCCAGCAGCCGGGGCGTCCAGGCAGGGGATGGGCCGTCGTCAAAGGTCAGGGCCATGTAAACCGGCTCTCCCGCCGGTTCTGCCGGCTCCGCCGCCGGTTCCGCCGCCGGGGCGCACCCGGTCAGCAGCAGCGCCGCCAGCAGCGCCGCCGCTATCCGCCGCCTCATACCGGTCCCTCCACCGCCACCGCCTGCATCCCCAGCTCCCGGTGCCGCTGCCACACCGTCTCTCTGGGATAGCGCACCACGCCCCGGTCCTCCCAGGGGTCGCAGCAGATATAGTGCTCCCGGTCATATCCCGACAGCACCACGCAGTGCTCGTTGGAGATCCACATGAAGGGCTGGCCCTCCGGCTCCGTCCGGTACCAGGGGCCGTTAACGGTGGGGCGCAGGTCAATGCTGATCCAGATCAGCACCGGAATCCCCCGGTCGATATACCGGCGGCACAGATAGCCAAGCTCCGCTCCGGTCTCGTTTTTGACCCGGTAAATCCCGGCTTTGTCCCGGGCCAAACCGGCCAAAAAGCGGGACATCCCGCTTTTTATCGCCGGGGCCCAGCAGCCCAGGGCATCCGGGTCGTGAGGGTCCCCCACAAAGGCCCGGCGAGGGTCCGGCCCATGCCAGATCCCGCCGGTATCCCGGTAAAACGGGGCCGAGGGCAGATGGTCCCGGGCAAAATCCTCCGCCGTCACGGAAAAGCCCAGGTATTGCAGCGCCATGGCGGCGCTGACGCTTTCGCAGCCGGTGGGCAGGCTATGCCCCTGGCCGATAAAGGGCACCGGAAGCTGCTTCATGCCGCCCCCTCCCGCCGCCGGGACAGCCGGTGGAAGAAAAATACCTGCCCCACCACCAGGGCCGCCCCCGCAGCCAGCGGAAGCCAGGGCTCTCCCAGCACCGCCGCCAGCAGATAGCAGACCGCACAGTCGGCGCCGACCGCCAGGCCGTACCACAGCTGGGTGGTAACATGGGCCATGTGATCGCACCCGGCGCCGGTGGAGCTCATGATGGTGGTGTCGGAAATAGGGGAGCAGTGGTCGCCCATAACGGCCCCGGCGCACACCGCCGCCACCGCCGCCGGCAGCAGGGAACTGCCGGCAAACACCGGCACCGCCACGGGAATGAGAATGCCCATGGTGCCCCAGCTGGTGCCGGTGGCAAAGGCCAGCAGCCCGCCCACCAGAAACAGCACCAGCGGGAACAGGGCCGTCAAGGTCTCACGCCCGGCAAACAGCCCCTGGACAAAGGCCGCCGCGTCCAGCCGGGCGGCAAAGGATTTCAGCCCCCAGGCAAAGGTCAGCACCAGCAGCGCCGGGGTCATAAGCTTGAAGCCATCCAGAAAGCCCTCTACATAGCCGGAAAACGTCACCACACCCCGGGGAATGTATAAAACCGCCATCACCAGCAGCGTTACCGCGCAGCCGAGGCACAGGGCCATGGGCGCATCGGTGTTGGCAAAGACGTTGGACGCCGTCAGGGGAAGCCCCCCCTCCCGGCAGGTCCGGCGGCCCAGCAGCACCATGCCCCACACCACCGAGACGATGAGGCACACCGTGGGCACCAGCAGATCCACCGCCCGGCCCCGGGGGCTAAACTGGCCGGCGGAAGAGCGGTCATCCCGGGGCGGCTCCTGGACGACGGCCAGCTGCTCCCGGCGGTACATGGGGCCGAAATCCCGGCCCGTCAGGGCCACCACGAACACCATCCACAACATCAGAAGGGCGTAGAAATTATACGGGATGGCCCGCAGAAACAGGGTGAAGCCGTTGACCGTTCCGGCGTATTCCGCCGGAATGTACGACGACACGGCGGCGGCCCAGGAGCTGATGGGCGCGATGATGCACACCGGGGCGGCGGTGGCATCAATGAGAAAGGCCAGCTTCTCCCGGGAGATGCGGAAGCGGTCGGCGATGGGCTGCATGATGGCCCCCACCGTCAGGCAGTTGAAATAGTCGTCCAGGAAGATCAGGCATCCAAGGGTCGCCGTGGCCGTTTCCGCTCCCCGGCGGGAGCGCACCCGGCGGGAAGCCCACTCCCCGAAGGCCCGGGAGCCGCCGGACCGGGCAAACAGCACCACAATGGCCCCCAGCAGCACGTCGAAAAAGAAGATCTTCCGGTCAATGCCCTCCATAAGGGTCAGAAACAGCGTCTCGAAGCTCCGCCAGGGGGCGAAGCCCTCTGCCAGCAGCGCCCCCATCACGCACCCGGCCAGCAGGGAGGAGTACACCTCCTTGGTGACAAAGGCCAGCACGATGGCCACCGCCGGAGGCAGCAGCGCCCAGCCGGTGCCCACAAAGGACGCAGGTCCGCCGCCTGTGTCGGCAGCGGAGACGGCCCACAGCAGCACCAGCGCCGCCGCCAGCACGATCCCCCGCCTGCGGAAGGTTGTTTTCATGATCAATTTCCTCGCTTTCCCCATAAGTCGGCGCTCCCGCAGGGCGGGCCGCCTATTGAAAGTGTATGCGGGGATATGACAGGGGAGTATGTGCCCAAGGCAGGAGCGCGGGGGACGGGGTACGGCCATGGGGCGGACAGAGTCGTCCGCCCCTGCAAAAAAACGCGCGTGGACGGCGGCCCCGGATACCGGAGCCGCCGCCCACGCTTAAAGGAAGAAAGATGAAAGAAGAAAGAGAGAGTAATTGGAATGCAAAATATATCCAGTGACGCTTCCGGAGAAACGGTCACGCTGTCTTAGTTGCCGCGGCCGCCGTTGCCCCGGCCGAAGAAGTAGTCGTACAGGTCGCCGTAGGAATCCTGCTGGCCCTGGTTCCGGTTGGAGGAATCGTCCTCGGTGCCGGTGGTCTGGGGCTGCTGGTCAAAGGTCAGGCTCAGGGTGATCTCCTGGCCGCCGCGCCGCACGGTAAGGGTGACGGTGTCGCCGGCCTTATAGCTCTTCTTGGCCATGGACAGGTCGCTCATGGAGGTGATGTCCGTGTCGTTGAGCTTGGTGATGACGTCGCCCAGCTGCAGGCCCGCCTTTTCCCCGGCGCCGCCCTTTTCCACGGCGTAGACGAACACGCCCTTGGTCACGTCGATGTTGTACTGGGCAGCCATCTGCTCGGTCATGCTGCCGGCCTTGATGGCCATGTAGGCCTTATCGGTGACCTGGCCGTTTTCCATGATGTCGGTGATGATGGTCTGGACATCGCTGATGGGGATGGCAAAGCCGATGCCCTCCACAGAGGTGTTGGAATAGCTGGAATACTTGGCGGACACAATGCCCACTACCTCGCCGTACAGGTTCATCAGGGGGCCGCCGGAGTTGCCGGGGTTGATGGAGGCGTCCACCTGGAGCATGTTGAAGGGGGTGCCGTCCACATTGATGGCCCGGTCGCAGCAGGACACGATGCCCTGGCTCATGGAGAAGGTCAGCTCGCCCAGGGGGTTGCCGATGGCCATCACCGTGTCGCCCACGTTGACGTCGGCGCTCTTGCCCAGGGTCACGGCCTGGAGACCGGTGGCCTCGATCTTCAGCACAGCCACATCGTAATCGCTGTCGCCGCCCACCACAGTGGCGGGATAGGTATCGCCGTTATACAGGGTGACGTTGACGCTGCTGGCGCCGGACACCACATGCTGGTTGGTGACGATATAGCCGTCCTGGGTGATGACGAAGCCGCTGCCGGAGGAGGCGGACTCCACCTTCTGGCCGAAGATGTTGGTGGACACGGCGGAGCAGTTGATGGATACCACGCTGTTCACCGTGGCGGCGTACACCTCGGCGGGGCTCATCAGCGTCTGGCCGTCCACGGATTTGACGCTGACGGCAGAGGCGGTGCGGCCGGTTTCCTGGATGGCGGTTTTGCCGGTCTTGCGGGCCAGGGACGCGCCGCCGAAGCCGCACAGGCCGCCCACCAGGGCGCAGCACAGGACCAGGGCCGTGACCTTGGTGCCGGTCTTTTTCCAGAAGCTCTTCCCGTTGGTCTTGGGAATCCGGGGTTCATCCTGATAATCGCCGGTGGTGCAGGAGGTCTGATCCTCCTGCGCCGCCTGGGGCTCCGGCCGGGGAGCGGGCTGCCAGCTGGTCTGGCTGGGGTCCGGCTGGCCGGGCTGGGGAGCCTGGTCCTTGGAATAACTGTAATGATACAGGTTTTCATCGCTGTTGAAGCTGCTCTCGTTGTTCTCGTCGTTGACGCCGTTATACATAACCGTGAACCTCCTATTGTCGGGCGGGGTGGAATGTGGTATCATGAGGTATCGTGCTCCGCCGCCGCTGTGGTTTTCCTTTCGATGGTTTATAGTATACGCGGAAACCTTAACTGGAGCTTTAAAAAACGGCGAAAATTTTGAACTTTTTGTGAAGTCGGGAGGGTGCGGCCTATGGTGAAAATTGAGGGGCTGAAGCTGGCCCCGGGCCAGGAGGAGGCCCTGCTGCGGGGAAAGGCGGCGCGGCTGCTGCGGGTGCCGGAGGGGGATGTTCTGTCCCTGCAGGTGCTGCGCCGGTCCGTTGACGCCCGGGAGGAGCTGCGGCTGGTGTACACCGCCGCGGTGGAGCTGCGGCAGGAGAAAGCCGTGCTGCGGCGGGTGCGGGATAAGCGGGTAACGCCGTATGCGCCGGAAACGTACCGGCTGCCGGAGGTGCTCCGGGCGCCGGAGACGCCGCCGGTGGTCATCGGCGCGGGGCCGGGAGGACTGTTCGCGGCCCTGGTGCTGGCCCGGTGCGGGCTGCGGCCCATCATCCTGGAGCGGGGCCGGGACGCCGTGACCCGGCAGCGGGACGTGGAAGCCTTCTGGCGGGGCGGCCCGCTGAATACGGAATCCAACGTTCAGTTCGGCGAGGGGGGCGCAGGCGCTTTTTCCGACGGAAAGCTGAATACCGGCACCCGGGACCGGCGGCACCGGTGGATCCTGGAGCAGCTGGTGGCCTGCGGCGCACCGGAGAGCATCCTCACCGACGCCAAGCCCCATGTGGGGACGGATATGCTCCATGTGACCCTGGTGAACCTGCGGCGGCAGCTGCTGTCCCTGGGGGCGCAGGTGCGGTTCGGGCACCGGGTCACGGGACTGCGGGTCCGGGACGGGGCCCTGGAGGGGCTGGAGGTTACAGGGCCGGAGGGGCCATATGTGCTGCCTGCCCGGCATGCGGTGCTGGCCCTGGGCCACAGCGCAAGGGATACCTTTGAAATGCTGCACGCCGCAGGGGTACAGATGGAGCAGAAGCCCTTTGCCGTGGGAGTGCGGATCGAGCACCGGCAATCGGACATGGACGCAGCCCAGTACCGGCAGTTCGCCGGGCACCCGTGTCTGCCCGCCGCCAGCTATAAGCTGTCATGCCACCTGGAAAACGGGCGCAGCGCCTTCTCGTTCTGCGTTTGCCCCGGGGGACAGGTGGTGGCCGCTGCGTCGGAGCAGGGGCGGGTGGTCACCAACGGCATGAGCGCATATGCCCGGGACCGGGAGAACATCAACGGCGGCCTGCTGGTAAACGTGACGCCGGAGGACTTTGGCAGCGGGCATCCCCTGGCGGGGGTGGCCTTTCAGCGGCAGCTGGAGGAGGCAGCCTTCCGCCTGGGCGGCGGCGGCTACGCGGCCCCGTGCCAGCGGGTGGAGGATTTCCTGGCGGGGCGGCCCTCTGTGGGGCCGGGGCGGGTGATCCCCAGCTATCGGCCCGGGGTCCGGTGGACGGACCTGCGGCAGTGTCTGCCGGAATTTGTGTGGGAGACCCTGGCGCTGGCCCTGCCGGTGCTGGACAGAAAAATACAGGGCTATGCCCAGGGGGATGCCGTTCTGACGGCGGTGGAGACCCGGTCGTCGTCGCCGGTGCGCATCCTGCGGGATGAGAGCGGCCAGTGCAGCGTCCGGGGCCTGTATCCCTGCGGCGAGGGGGCGGGATATGCCGGAGGCATCCTGTCCGCCGCCGCCGACGGCATGCGCTGCGCGGAAAAAATATGGGAGGTATACAGCGGATGAAAAAAATTGCGGTGATGGAGGACTTTCTCACGCCGGAGCGCCGGAAAAAGGTGCTGGCAGCGGCGGAAAAGCACGGCTTTGCGGTGGACTTTTACGGGCGGGGCAAGGCTCCGGCAGAGGGGCTGGACCAGTATGAGATCATCTACGGATGGTGCGAGCCCGGAGACCTGAAGCGGGCCACGGCGCTCAAGTGGTACTGCTGCGGCTTTGCGGGGGTAGACCTGCTGTCCGACGACGGGCTGTACGCCAATCCCGACGTGATGCTGTCCAACTCCTCCGGGGCCTATGGGCTGACCATCAGTGAGCACATTCTGATGGTGACGCTGATGCTGCTGCGGCGGATGCCGGATTTCCAGGACATCGTCCGGCGGCGGGAATGGGTCCAGGAGCTGCCTATGCGGTCCATTTACGGCAGCCGCATCACGGTGCTGGGCGCCGGGGACATCGGCACGAATTTTGCCCGGCGGGCCAAGGCCCTGGGAGCCGCCCACATCTGCGGCGTGTCCCGCAGCGGCCGGAACGGGGACCCGGCCTATGACCGGATGCTGCCCCAGCAGCAGCTGGACCAGGTGCTGCCGGAGACGGAGATCCTGGTGATGGCCCTGCCCGCCGTGGCGGACACCGCAGGCATCCTCAGCCGGGAGCGCATTGCACTGCTGCCCCGGGAGGCCATCGTGGTAAACGTGGGCCGGGGCAGCGCCATTGACCAGGACGCGCTGATGGAGGCCCTGAACGCAGGGCGCATTGCCGGAGCCGCCCTGGACGTGGTGGTGCCGGAGCCGCTGCCCAAGGAGCACCCCCTGTGGAGCACCCGGAACCTGCTGCTGACGCCGCATATCTCCGGGAATATGTCCCTGGGATACACCTGCGACCGGAATCTGGACATGTTCTGCCGGGATCTGGACAACTATGCCGCCGGTCGTCCCCTGGAGCACCGGGTGGACCGGAAGCGGGGATATTAACAGCAAAACCACGCTGCGGCCGCAGCGTGGTTTTTTGGTCTGTCAAAAGCCCCGCAGAGCTCGCGGCCTGCGGGCCGCAAGCTTTGCGGGGCTTTCTTGTTTTATACGTTGAAGCGGAAATAGATCATGTCGCCGTCCTTGACCACATACTCCTTGCCCTCTGACCGCAGCAGCCCCTTCTCCTTGGCGGCGGCCACGCTGCCGCAGGCGATCATCTCGTCGAAGTTGATGGTCTCTGCCCGGATGAAGCCCCGCTCGATGTCGGAGTGGATCTTTCCGGCGGCCTGGGGAGCCTTGGTGCCCTTTTTGATGGTCCAGGCCCGGCACTCGTCCTTGCCGTAGGTCAGGAAGGAGATCAGGCCCAGCAGCTCGTAGCTGCACTGGATCAGCCGGTCCAGGCCGGACTGCTCCACCCCCAGGTCCTCCAGGAACATGGCCCTCTCCTCGGGGTCGTCCAGCTGGGCAATGTCCTCCTCCAGCTTGGCGCAGATGGGCAGCACCTGGGCCCCTTCCTTTTGGGCCAGATCCCGGACCATCCGGAAATACCGGTTGTTCTCATGGTCGGCAAAGCCGGCCTCGTCCATGTTGGCGGCATAAATGATGGGCTTCAGGCTCAGCAGGTCCGCCGTCTCCACGATAGCCCGGTCCTCCGGGCCGCAGTCGAAGGTGCGGGCGGACTTACCGGCGTTGAGATGCTCCGCCAGAGCCCGGAACACCTCCGCCTCATGGAGGAATTTCTTGTCGCCCTTGGCGGCCTTGGCGGCCTTTTCCACCCGGCGGTTCACCATCTCCAGGTCCGCCATGATCAGCTCCAGGTCAATGGTCTCGATATCTCCCAGGGGATCCACCGGCACGTTGGTGCCGGCATCGGCCACCACATGCATGATGTTCTCGTCGTCGAAGCAGCGCACCACATGGACAATGGCGTCGGTGCGGTGGATGTTTTCCAGGAACTTGTTGCCCAGGCCCGCGCCCTGGCTGGCGCCCTTCACCAGGCCCGCTATGTCCACAAACTCGATGACGGCAGGGGTCTTTTTATCGGGCTCGTACATCTCCGCCAGCTTGTCCAGCCGCTTATCCGGCACAGCCACCATGCCCACGTTGGGCTCGATGGTGCAGAAGGGGTAGTTGGCGCTCTCCGCACCGGCGTTGGTGATGGCGTTGAACAGTGTCGATTTGCCCACGTTGGGCAGGCCCACGATACCTAATTTCATATCTTCATTTTCTCCTTTATTTTCGAGGAAGAAAGTTGCAGAATAATGGTTTAATCTCGCAATTTTCGGAACTTTCTTCAATTATAAACTTTTTGGCGGGTGGTTTACTTACCTTTTACTCACCTTTTTACGCGCTTTTTGCTTCTTCAAATTGGCGCACAGCTTGTAAAGGTGGGTATCAATTGTATCCTTTCCGCGCTTGCGAAAAAGGACGCACTATTACAAATAAATTATAGCATATAACGTCCTTTTTCTCAAGCCGTTGCGTGAAAAAACTCTCCGCCTATGTGTAAATTTTTCGGAACCTCTTATATCACCAGCTTCTCACTGATGAACTGTTCAAACTCCTTTCGCTTGACCAGTTTCTTTGTGCCGACGAAAAGCACGAACGGGCAGTTGGGCGAGCGGAGCATACTGTCGATCTTGTTGATGCCGATGTTGCTGTATTCTGCCGCTTCTCTGGCGGTCAGCGTCATTTTGAGGTGGATGGGGACGGTGAGGATGTTGTCCATGGAAAAGTCTCCTTTCGTGGTGCTTATGTAGACAAATAGAATTCGATTTCGCGGCTGCGAGGGAAATCGTATTGCCGCGCGGCTTTGGCGGTGCGGCAAGGCTTGTAATTCAAGGACTTTTTGACCCTGAATTGTCTACGCCCGTGCGCCGTTTGCGGGCGGATTTCGCCTTCTGCTGGCGGTGAACCTCCCTGGCGCAGGCGGGGCAGTATTTTGTCCTGCCGGAGCGGGCGAGGATGCCCATGCCGCAGACTTCGCAGCGGCGGAGCTTCTTGGGGCTGAGGATGGCCTGTTCCAGCTTCGGCTGCTGGGGCAGCACGGCGCGGCGAAACCACCGGCAGATCAGGCTGCGGGAGATGCTCTGCGGGCAAGCGTCATCCAGTAGCAGGCAGTCGCCATCCAAGAAGTTGCAGCAGCGTTTTGTAAGACCGCGCACGCTGCGAAGCTGCCCCGGTGTCAGGCGGAAGAGCGTGCCATCCGGCAGCCGCTCGATGGGGTCAAGCTTGTGCATCTTCGCCCTCCTTTGCGATGAGCTTTGCATCCGCTGGGTAGTTCAGCGTGATGAGGGCGGACTTACCCAAATTGCGGAACGCTCCGGAGCGTCAGCTTGTCCACCGTCCGGAAAACCGGTGACGGAAAATCCACGTATGGAAAATCCCGTTGTGGTCAAAGCTCATCTCTCTGCCGAACTTTCAGCAGTTCCCAGATCTCGGCCTGCCGCGCTTTCAGCTCGGCAACGTCGTCTTCATAGCAGCGCCCGGTGCTGTTGATGCGACGGCAGATCTGGTTGATGTTCGAGGCGGCTCTGCTGACGGCGGCAGCCAGCTTCTTTTGCTCGGTGTAATCGACCTTGATGATGTAGCCGTCGATCAACATCTTGCGGGCATAAGCCCCGAAGTTGCGGGTGCCGAGTTGATTCATCTTGTGGCGAACTACGCTCAATTCCTGCTCGTTCAGGCAGATTTCCTTGCGGATGGGTCGCGTGCGATCTGGCATATTGAAACACTCCTTTCACAATACAACGGACATTTTTTCTCAAAAACTTGGTAGTGACGAAAAGAAAATTTTGAGAACGAGGGAATTGTCGCTTGGTTGCCCTTCACTTTACAACGGACAAAATTCTTGCAAATTAGGGGGTAGCGCGAAAAATTTTCCTTCCATATAACACACGGACATGTTTTTGCCTTTTGTCCGGAAAAAGATGCGCGATATTTTCAAAAAGCCTTCTACTATACAACGGACATTTTTTCTGCCGTTTTTTAAGTATCGGAGAAGAAAAAATGTCCCCGCTTTCGAAAAAGCGGGGACATCACGATCTGCGGATATTGAGATTTGAGAGAATAGCAAGCACAGCCGCTGTCCGGACACGCGGCGAAAATGCGCATCCCTGCCTTACAGTTGGAATGCGCATTTCCCTGTTGGGGAAGTCCCCACACCCCTTTCGCATCTGAATTGATATTTCCTGGACTTTTTAGGAAAGCCTTATGATTGCTCGCCTTACTTTTTTAGCTATGCCGTAGTTTTATAAGAAAGATAAGCATCAACAGCGGCTTGCAGAAAAACCGCATTTTGTATATAATAATTCAAACTGATTAAATGAGGGGGTGTGATGATCCATGTATAACCCACAGCTTGAAACTTTCCTCCGCGTGGCGGATGCAGGCAGCTTCAACAAAGCCGCCGAAGAAAGCTACATCACGCCCACGGCTGTCATCAAGCAGATCAATCTTTTAGAAGAATCCCTCGGCGTGAAGCTATTCGACCGCAGCCACCGGGGGCTGACATTGACAAAAGCTGGGCGCTCTATGTACCAGGATGCAAAATATATCATCCAGTATTGCCGGGACTCCGTGACTCGGGCAAAAAACGCCATGCAGGAGGATGAGAATATCATCCGCATCGGTTCCTCGCCCATGACTCCGGCACAGCTCCTGATGGAGCTCTGGTCCAGAGTTCAAACGCTGCACCCGGACATCAAATTTCAGATCGTCCCCTTTGAGAACACCCCGGAAAATGCGAGAGAGATCCTTGCAAATCTCGGAAAGAACATTGATGTAGTAGGCGGTATTTTTGATGAGACCATGCTGCACCTGCGGGGCTGTGCCGGGTTGGAACTGACGCGGGGGCGCTTCTGCTGTGCAGTCTCCATCCACCACCGGCTGGCGGACAAAGACAAGCTGCAAGTTTCTGACCTCTATGGGGAGAATCTGCTGCTGATGCACCGTGGCTGGAGCCACTATGTCGATCAGCTTCGGGACGATCTGTGGCAGCACCACCCGCAAATTCACATTGTGGATTTTGATTTTTACAGCATGGACGTGTTCAACCGCTGCGAGAACACCAACGATGTGCTGCTGGCGATTCCCGGCTGGGCGAATGTCCATCCGCTACTAAAGGTCATTCCTGTCGAATGGGAACACAACATCCCCTACGGCATCCTCCATTCCCCGGAGCCGACGCCTACGGTACGGCGGTTTCTGGATGCGGCGAAGGCCGTCAGAAAAGAACTGTACGGCTGATTATAACCCAAAGGTATATACTGATGAACAAAGCGAGACTTCCGAGGAGGTCTCGCTTTTCTTATAATAGGGGCAGAAAAAGCGAAAGGAGCTCCTGATATGAACAACTTCATTTTTGAGGACAAGACGAAGGTGTATTTCGGCAAGGGCGGCGTCAAGGAGTATCTTGGCTGTCTGCTGGGGAACTACGGCGAAACCGTCATGCTGGCCTACGGCGGCGGCTCGATCAAGCGCAACGGCGTGTACGATGAGATCATGGGTATCCTGAATGCCGCAGGCAAGCGCATCGTGGAGTTCTCCGGTATCATGTCGAACCCCACTTATGCCAAGGTGCAGGAGGGCGCGAAGCTGGCGCGTGAAAATCACGTCGATCTGATTCTCGCCGTGGGCGGCGGCAGCGTTTCCGACTGCTGCAAGGTCATCTCCGCACAGGCGAAGCTGGACGAGGATATCTGGGAGATGCAGTACACGAAGCACACGCTGCCGACCAAGTTTATTCCCCTCGGCACGATTGTCACGGTGTTCGGTACCGGCAGCGAGATGAACAACGGGGCCGTCATCACCCACGAGGGAAAGAAGATCAAGGGCGCTCTTTGGGGCGCGCAGGCGGAGTTCGCGTTCCTTGACCCCAGCTACACCCTGTCCGTTCCCATGAAGCAGGTTATTTCCGGCGCGTTCGATACGCTGAGCCACGCGATGGAAACCTACTTCGGCAAGCCGGATGAAAACAACCTGTCCGACGATATTAACGAAGCCGTCATGCGCAGCGTCATCCGCAACATCCGCGTTCTGCTGACCGACCCGGAGAATTACGATGCCCGCAGTGAGCTGGCGTGGGCGTCCGCCATGGCAGAGAACGGCGTTCTGAAGATCGGAAAAGTCACGGACTTCCAGTGCCATATGCTGGAGCACCAGTTGGGCGCGTACACCAACTGCAACCACGGTGCAGGTCTGGCGGTGATCCACCCCGTTCTGTACCGCCATATCTACAAGTCCGGCGCGGCGCGGTTTGCACGGTTTGCGCAGGATGTCTGGGGTGTCGCACCCAAGGGCAGCATCGAGGAGACGGCTGCTGCTGGTATCGACGCGCTGGCTGCGTTCATCAAGGAAATTGGTCTGCCGACCAGCTTTGCAGAGCTGGGTATCCCCGATGACACCGATTTTCGCGCCATCGCGGATTCCACCGTTCTCACCCCCGGCTGCTGCAAGAAGCTGAGCCATGACGAGATTTACGAAATTTTGAAGGAGTGCAGGTGACCATGAAGAAAATCACAGCAGGCAGAGATGTACTTGGTAAATTTGCGCCAAAGTTCGCACAGCTCAATGATGATGTTCTTTTCGGTGAGGTTTGGAGCCGGGAAAGCGAGCTTTCCGCCCGCGACCGTTCCCTCATCACCGTGACAGCGCTGATGGCGCAGGGGCTGACGGATACTTCCTTCGGTCATCATCTGGCAATGGCAAAGGAAAATGGGATCACCCGCAGCGAAATTGCGGAAATCCTGACGCACGCTGCGTTTTATACGGGTTGGCCCAAGGCTTGGGCGGCATTCCGAATGGCAAAGGACATCTGGGCAGATGCGGAAAACACTGATGAAAAGCAGCTGCACCAGAGCAGTATGGTCTTCCCCATCGGCGCGCCCAATGACGGCTTTGCACAGTATTTCAGCGGGCAGAGCTATCTTGCGCCGGTTTCCACGGAGCATGTCAAAATATTCAATGTGACCTTTGAACCCGGCTGCCGCAACAACTGGCACATCCACGAAGCTGACAAGGGCGGCGGACAGATCCTTATCTGCGTGGCCGGGCGCGGTTACTATCAGGAATGGGGCAAAGAGCCGCAGGAGCTGCACCCTGGCGATGTGGTCAACATTATGCCCGGTGTCAAGCACTGGCACGGCGCTGCGCCGGACAGATGGTTTTCCCATCTGGCTGTGGAAGTACCCGGAGAAAACTGCCGCAGTCAGTGGTGTGAGCCGGTGAGTGAAGAAGATTATCAAAAGCTGAAATAAGGAGCATTGCTATGAGTATTTTATTTATCAACGGCAGTCCCAACAAAAATGGCAACACCGCCAAGCTGGCGGCGGAGCTGCTGAAAGGTCACGAATATGAGACTTTGAACCTTACAGACTACACCATCGGCGCTTACGGGCAGAACCTCCCCGGCGACGGGCTGTATGCTGTCATTGGTGCCATGAAGCAGGCGGACATCGTCGTCATCGGCTCACCCCTGTACTGGCACAACATCTGCGGCAGCGTCCGCAACGTGCTGGATCGTTTCTACGGCAAGGTGGAGGACGGCGAACTGTCCGGCCGCAAGCTGTATTTCGTGTTTCAGGGCGCTGCCCCGGAACAGTGGATGCTGGAGGCGGGCGAGTACACCATGAAGCGCTTCGCCGGTCTCTACGGTATGACCTACGGCGGCATGGCGACCAATGAAAACGAAGCCACGAAACTTGGAAAGAACATTTAAGGAGGAATCTTTTATGGAATACGCAACTCTCAATAACGGCGTGAAAATGCCTATGGCCGGTATCGGCACATTTCTTCTGACCCCGGACGAGGCAGAGGCCTCCTGCGTCAGTGCCTTGCAGGACGGCTATCGCTTGATCGACACCGCCAACGCCTATGTAAACGAAAAGGCCGTTGGCCGCGCCATGAAGAAGTCCGGCTTGCAGCGGGAGGAGATTTTCTTGGAAACCAAGCTGTGGCCCAGCTTCTATGAGCAGCCCGACGCAGTGGACAAGACCCTTGCCCGTCTGGACACTCCCTACATCGACCTGCTGCTGATCCACCAGCCCGCAGGCAATTATGTGGCGGGCTACCGTCAGATGGAGAAGGCGTACAAGGAGGGCAAGGTTCGTGCCATCGGCCTGTCCAACTTCAACAAGGAGCAGATCGAGGAGATCCTCTCTATCTGCGAAGTGAAGCCCTCAGTCTTGCAGACAGAACTGCACCCCTATCATCAGGAGCCTGAACTGAAAGCCTTCCTGAAGGAGAACGGTATCGTGCCGCAGGCATGGTATCCGCTGGGCCACGGTGACAAGGCGCTGCTTCAGGAGCCTCTGTTTGCCAGGCTTGGCAAAAAGTACGGCAAGTCCGCGCCCCAGATCATTCTCCGCTGGCACATTCAGAGCGGCAATATCGTGATCCCCGGCTCCAAGAACCCCGACCATATCAAATCCAACTTTGACCTCTTTGATTTTGCCTTGGCCGATGACGAAATGGCGCAGGTCGCCGCCCTCAACAAGAACGTGCGCTACTACACCAGCACCCCGGAAATGCTCAAAAAGTATGCGGAAATGGTTCCGCCGGTGGACGAGCAGAAGTAAAGGAGGCATTTCCTATGAAAAACTTTCAGAAACTCGGCAGCTTGCTGTTGGCTGCGCTGATGATCCTGTCTTTGGCTGCTTGCGGCAATAAGACGAATAACACCCCCGCACAGACACCATCCGATGATACACCCTCCGAAAGCACTCCCGCACAAACGCCGGACGATACCGCAAATGGAGAAGCAGACAATACCACATCCGGCGGCAAAGTGTTGGTGATCTACTATTCCGCCAGCGGCAACACCAAGCGCGTGGCAGAGGATATTGCCGAAACCGCAGACGGTGATCTCTTTGAAATTACGCCCGCTGAACCCTACACCTCCGACGATCTGAACTGGACGAACAGCGACAGTCGAGTCAGCCGCGAGCACGACGATGAATCCCTGCGGGATGTGCCCCTGACCACCACCGAGGTCGAAAACTGGGACGATTACGACACCGTGTTTATCGGTTATCCCATCTGGTGGGGCATCGCAGCGTGGCCCGTGGACACCTTTGTAAAAAACAATGATTTCACCGGCAAGACCGTCATTCCCTTTGCCACATCTTCGTCCTCCGGCATGGGCCAGAGCGGTACGCTGCTCTCCGAAATGGCGGGTACCGGTGACTGGCAGGACGGTCAGCGCTTCTCCAGCGGTGCCAGCCAGAGAGATGTGGCCGATTGGGTCAGCGGCCTTGGCCTGAACGGTTGATTAACCGAGTATTTCCTCGTAAGGAGGGCAAGGTATGCGAAAAATGTTAGCGGGTTTACTGGCGGGAGTTCTGCTGCTCTCCGGCTGTACGGCGCAGGCGGCGGCAAAAAGTGACGATACTGCCGCCGTCGCGCAGCAGCCTGCGGAGAACGCCGCCGTACAGGGCGGCTTCACCGAAAACCAGATGCTGGACGGTGCGGATGGCATCATCCATTTCAGCTACTATCTGCCGGACGGCTATGACAGCGCAAAGACTTATCCCCTCATCGTGGCTATGCCGGGGTATGGGGAGATGTGGTTCGGGGAGGATTCCGCAGGCAGCAACCTTCGCTGGAACGGCGTGCAGGCGTGGACGAAGCTGTCGGAGCCTGTGATCCTTGTTTCCGGTCAGCTCACCGATTGGGGCGCAAAGTCCGCACGGCAGGCCAACGAACTGGCGGAGTACATGATCGACCACTTTTCAGTGGACACCAGCCGCGTCTATGCCGCAGGGTATTCGGCTGGCGGCGAAACCATGTCTCAGGCGGTGGCCCTGTGCCCCGACCTCTACGCCGCCTATATCCACGGCGGCTCCCAGTGGGACGGCACCTATGACCCCGTGGCGGAAAACCGTGTGGCAGTCTATATCTTCATGGCGGAAAACGACGAGTATTACGGCTCCCAAAAGGCGCGGGACGCCTACGCGAACCTCCACGCCGCCTATGAAAAGGCAGGGCTGACTGATAGCGAGATCGACCAGCTTTTGCAGCTCAATATCCCGGGCAACGCCTATTTCAACGCCAAGGGCATTTACAATTACCATGGCGGCGGCAGCGTGGTGTTCGACGATGAGAACGTACTGAACTGGGTGCTTGCCCAGAGAAAATCAACAGGAAAGGATGACAACAACGAAAAAGATGAAGCGACTTCTAACGGCGGTCATAGCGGCAGCGCTGGTGATCGCAACAATTCCGACAGCCCTGGCGGCAGAGGGTGTCTTTAGCGACGTTCCGAATGGTGCATGGTACGCGGATGCTGTGGATTATGTCTATGAGCACGGCATTATGAACGGCACTTCTGCCACCACGTTCAGCCCCAATACGCCCATGACCCGCGCCATGCTGGTGACGGTTCTGCACCGTGCCGCGGGCAGCCCGTCCGCTGCCACGGGAACGGCCTTCTCTGATGTTCCTTCGGGCGCCTACTACATGGGTGCGGTGGCATGGGCGAGCGCCAACGGCATCGTGACCGGCTACGGCAACGGGCGCTTCGGCTCCAACGATCCCGTCAGCCGCGCCCAGATCGCCGCGATCCTCTGGCGTTACGCCGGTTCTCCCAGTGCGGAAGCCGGACAGGATTTTGCCGACGAGAGCAGCATCCCCGCTTACGCTTCTGCCGCCGTGGATTGGGCGAGGGCGAACGGCGTGGTGAACGGCACCACCGGCAACCGCTTTGACCCGAACGGCAACGCCACCCGCGCACAGGTGGCTACGATCCTGCGCAACTACCTGACGATGACGCCCGTTACCCCGCAGCCCGATCCCGGCACCGGCAGCAAAATTCTCGTGGCCTACTTCTCCGGCTCTGGAAACACGGAGCGCGTGGCACAGGACATCGCAGATGAACTGGGCGCGGATATTTTCGAGATCACACCTGTCACGCCCTATACCTCCGCTGATCTGGACTGGACGGTGGACGGCAGCCGTGTCAACCGTGAGCATGACAACGAGGCTCTGCGGGACATTGCCCTGACCCAGACCACCCCCGCAAACTGGGATGAGTATGACACCGTGTTCATTGGCTATCCCATCTGGTGGGGCATTGCGGCGTGGCCTGTCAACAACTTCGTAAGGGGCAACGACTTCTCCGGTAAGACCGTCATTCCGTTTGCCACCTCTTCCTCCTCCGGCATGGGTCAGAGCGGCACGCTGCTGGAAGAAATGGCCAACGGCGGCACCTGGCAGAGCGGTCAGCGCTTTTCCTCCGGCGCGTCCAGCAGCACCGTCCGCGATTGGGCCGCGGGGCTGGGACTGTAACATCGGCGGAAATGCGGTCAATTCAGAAAATCAAACTCGCAGTCGATGCCGCAATGACCGTTGCGCTGCTGCTTTTGATGGCCTACGGTCTTGTGGGCGAGGCAGCCCACGAGTGGATTGGTATGGGAATGTTCGCTCTGTTCGTGGCACACCATATACTCAACCGAAAGTGGCTGTTGGCAGTCGGAAAGGGCAAATACACGCCCATCCGCATGGTTCAGACGGCGTTGGTCGGAATCATCTTTCTTTCTATGTCCGGTTCAATGATTAGCGGCGCTGTGCTGTCCCGTTATGTATTTGCGTTTTTCCCAAAGCACGGCGGCTATAATCTTGCACAGCAGGTGCATATCCTCTGCGCCTACTGGGGCTTCGTCTGCATGAGCCTGCATCTGGGGTTTCACTGGAGCATGATGCTGGCGATGGCGCGCAAGCACTTGCAGCCCTCGCCTTTGCGGACGTGGAGCCTGCGACTGATCGGCTGGCTCTGGGCAGTATATGGCGCGTTCGCTTTCCGACGCAGAGGCGTTAGTTTGTATCTGCTGCTCAGAAGCCACTTCGTATTCTACGATTATTCCGAGCCGGTGCTCATCTTTCTGATCGACTATCTCTCCGTAATGGTGATGTTCGTGCTGATTGGATACTATGCTTCACAGGCAATCAAAAAAATCAACAGTACGCACCAGATACAGAGCTTTTATTGAATCTCAATACCCTTTCTCCTTTTCCAAGGAATAAGAGCCAACAGGAAGTGTGCTGCCTGTTGGCTCTGTTCTTTGCAGGAGGTGATAGAAACGGTCAGATATACAATCCTTGCTATTGGTTACACAAATAAAGAATTATCATATCTGCAAGAGTGCTTTTCCAAATTTAACACAGCAATTCCCTAAATCAACGCGACATTTTCCAGCATGTTCCCATTATTTTCCAAAAGCCGGTGAAGCCCGATTCCATGGGCGTTCCCGGCTTTTCGCCTTTCGGTGACGTTCACATGTCTTTCCGTATTCCGCCGCGTCTCGATGCCCGTGAGTAGTAAAACGAGTAGTAAAACGCGTTCTTGCTACGCCGCGACGCGTCGCATCTCCTCCGCAGCCGTGCAGCCGTCCATGTGGGCGTAGTACCCGAGCGTCATCTTGATGTCCTTATGGCCCATGATGTATTGCAGCGCCTTCGGGTTCATGCCTGCCTTCGCCATTTCCGTGCAGAACGTGTGGCGCAGCGTGTGAGGTGTCATGCCCTCGGGAAGCTCCACGTACCCGCTCTTCGCGCACTTGCGCCTCAGCCCCCTGAACACCCGGTCGTAATCACCGCCGACCCTCGGCAGTCCGTCCCTGTTGAGGAAGATGAAGCTCGTGCGCCCATCGACGTTCAGGGGCTTCGCCTTCGGCCTCGATGCCATGACATGCTCGAACGCGGCCATCACCTCGTCGGTCATGTAGATGTAGCGCCTGCCGCTCTCCGTCTTAGGCTCATCGACCCGGTATCCCCCGCCGACCGCGCGGGCGAGCTGGTGGTCCACGAAAATCACCCTGTTCGTGAGGTCGATGTCCGCCTCGGTCAGCCCGCACATCTCCGAAATGCGAAGGCCCGTCCCGAGGAGGATGACCACCTCGTCGGTGTACCTGTGGTAAACGGCATCCGACCGCATGAAACCGAGCAGCGCGTCCACCTGCTCCCGACTCAGCGGCTCCCTCTCCACCACGTCCCTCTTGATGACGGTCGCGAGCTTGAAATCGAACGGGTTCTTGCGTATGCAGTCATCGGCTATCGCCAAGTAGAACGCCGCCTTGAGCGACCGCTTGTGATTGGAGATGGTCGAGTAGGCGAAGCCTTTGGACTTCATGCGCTGCGCCCATTCCTTCGCGTCGGACGGCTTCACGCCGCCTATCTCCCTAGACCCGATGGAATCCTCTGAGAGGATTCGCATGAGCTGCGCCCTCGACCTCTCCGTCCCCTCGCGCACGTCGAGGCGGCATCTCGTGAACTTCGCGTAGAGCTGGCTGACCGTCATCTTCTTGCCGATGGGGTCTATCCCGTCCTCAAGGTCACGCCGAACCTCCTTCTCCCTTTCGCGCAGCGGCCTGCACGGCCTCTTGCCCGCTGGGAGCCTGTCGGTCTCCACCAGCCGCCATGAGTAGATGAACTTCGGCTTTTTGTCCCTGTCGAGGTACTTGAATACGTAGAGGCCGTTGGACCTCTGGCTCTCGCCGGTGTTCAGTACCCTATTCCTGTTGTCCCGTCTTTTCTGTGACATCCATATATCGCTCCTTCCATATGGAAAGAGCCTTGGTATGCTACTTCTAGTATAGCATATCCAAGGCTCTTTTTCATCCTCTAAATCACGTCAGTCGAGTCGATGAAACTCTCGAACTTCTTCCTCTTAATCTGGACGCGGTTGCCGTTCATTATCAACCAGTTAGGAGCTGGCTTCTCATCAGCGAGCCTGCGCAGCTTCCCTTCGCCGATTCTGAAATACCGTGCCGCCTCCTCGATAGTCAGCGTGTACTTCTCCCAAATGGGAATATCCTTCACTGCCATGCAAATCACCTCCTTTCTGCTTTTCCTCATGTCGCCCATCCTTTGAATGTACCGATAGGGCCAATCGGACGCGGAGCCTTCGATTGGCTTGGTCGCCGTACATCGGAGGGGCAGGTGCCGTCAAGCCCGTGAGCCGCGTTCGCGGTGCGTCAGCAGGCTTTACGGGGTATCGCGCCCCTCTGATAATCGAATCACCCGAGCGAGCGTTAGACCTCGAACCGCAACATCGCGGCGAGCAGCTTTCCTTGGAGCTGCGTCTTTCGCAGGGTATCGACCCCGTACTCGACGCGCCCGGACTCATCGAGGAAGGCGTGCGTGCAGAGCTGGTCCATGTAACCGTCGAAGTAGGCGAGGACCTTCTGCATGGCAACGGGGTCGCCTGAGACCGCCGCGACCATCACCTCATAGCTCATCATCGCCAATCACCTCCTCTAAACGCGTCCTCAGCGCGAGGAGCGCCTTCGAGCGCCTGAATTGGACCGTGGAGCGAGGGCACCCAAGCTCCTCGGCGATGCGCCTGTCCGTCCACTCCGCGAAGTAGTAGAGCAGGACGATGGCTTGGTCGCCTTTGGAGAGGCCATGGATGGCATCGGCGAGAACGGTGTCCATCACCACGACCTCCCGACCAACCACCTCGAACACGACCTCCTCCGATATGAGGGCATCGGGTGAGGCCAGCCTGTTCAGCTCGCTCTCGTGCATGTCGGAGAACACGGTCTCCCATCGCGCCTCCCGCGCCTGCTTGCGAATGATGTCCGTCCTCGCGTTGCGAAGCGTCTTCCTGCAATAGGCGCAGAACATCTTGACTACCGCCAGTTTCTCTTCTTCTGAAATCATCGTGATTCCTCCTTTCCACAAGGAACACGATACGCCGCCGGTCGTTTGCCGGGGAAAAAGGTTCTAAGAAGGAGAGATGTGTAGAAGACGTGGAGATGCTTTACTTTCAAGCACCGTACTGGACTGAAAAAAATGAGCGATGATTACCGTAGATTACCTCTGATGGCGTTAGATGACATCAGAGGCACACCATCTGCCCTCTTCCACCTTCCACATTGGCAACCCTCCGCCCCGTCTGCGTGTATGGGATGTGGGGCACCGACGTGGTGCTCGGATATAATGCGGCGAAAGGGGTGTCGGGACATCCGTCCCCCCGATGCGTCCACGATTAGAAAGGAAGAAGACCATGGCGCAAGATTTTGGAGACGACGTAGGCGAGATGCTATTCATCCGCCTTCTCGGACGCTATTGCGAGAAAGCAGCCGGTATCGTGTTGAAAGCGTCCCTTACGGATGCCGTGCAACGCTATCATCAACAGAAACTCGAACTTGAGGGAAAGTCTAAGGAAGAGGCGGCGGCTGAGGCCGAGGTCTTGGCAAAGCGCCCGCAGGTTTGCGTTCCGTTCGGCGATGCGACCCGCGCATCCTACTTCGCGAAGGTCTGCCAAGACAACGGGGTCGGCGCATTCGCCTTCTCCGATGGCAAGGGAAACGGCTATGTCAGCTTCGCGAAGGATGATGTCGCCAAGGTTCAGGACTGCGTGCCGCAGTTCTCCAAGGTCATGACCTCCCTCAAGTACCGAGAAATCAACGACCTCCTTGAGAAGGCCGAACCTGTGCCGCAGGAAATGTTCGATAAACTCAAACAGATGGACCTGCCCGACATCGACAAGAACCTGTATGAGCATGATGTGACCCTCTTCCCGGTTCAGGTCGAGGTTGACGGCAAGAACGAGATGTGGACATTTGCTGAGCAGGACACGAAGAACCTCGACATCGACGCGCAGGTGAACGTGTCCAACCAGAGCGCCGAACATATGAAGGAGATGGTGGGCAAGGAGTTCAGCGGTGTCACCATCCGCGCGGTCGGCGAGCCGTATCAGGTCAAGGCGATGGAACTTCACGAAAATGCCGAAAAGGGGCACGCCGATAAGGGTGAACCTGATGTGGGACACAATGAACGTCAAGGCCATGACCTCGCCAACGACCCGTACTCCCATACCGACCTCATCCGCGATAAGGTGCTCGCGGCCCGCGAGCAGTGCCGCGACTTCGAGGATTTCAAGGCGATACTCGCCGAGAACGGCATAGGCACCCGCTTCAATGACGAGGGGGAGTTGCAATTCTACGAGGGCCGTCTTGGCGAGAACGGCGAAATGCTCGATTTCGTTAATGGCACGGACTGGCCGGTCAATGCAAAGACCCTTGCGGGTGACAAGTACCAGTGCGATGCCACCCTCGATTGGTTCGAGAAGAACACTCCCAAGGAGCCGAGTGGCATAGACTCGCTCAACCACGCTCATTCGCCCATCCCACCGCAGAAGGACCTGAACCTCATCTGCAACGCTGTGCGCAGCGACCTTGAGGAGCGCGGTATCCAGACACTCGACCGCGCGGATGGCAAGATGGGGTTCGTCGTGGACATTGACTACAAGAAACAGGTAGTAGATGCCGTCGAGAAGCACTTCCCCGGACACACCCCGGAAGAACTCGGTATCATCCTCGAACCGCACCACGACATCGGTTCAATGACCATGGATGCTCAGGAATCGCAGGTGACCGATGGTTCCCTCGACATGAACGGCTCGACCCCCGACATCAATCAGGGCATCGAGTCCCATGACGGCATGGACACGATGGTGAGCACGCTGCGCGTCGAACGTGAGCAGAACGGCACCGAGGTTTCACCATCCATGGTGCGTGAGCAGTCCAACCGGAGCCGCGAGGGTTACAACCTCAAGTCCAAGGCCGATGAGAACCGCGCCGCGAGCAAGCAGCTCTCGCAGACCAACGACTCCCCCGACCGCGACATCTCCGACAAGTTCCAGCAAGAGCGCTAGAAGGGAGCCTGATATGACCCACATGAACGAGTACCTGCCGGAGCGCCTTGCAGCGAACCCCTTGCAGACCATGGAGTCCGACAGCGACATCGAGGCCATCGCCGATGCGGTGATAAGCGCCAGCGTTCTGCGCGATGAGTGCGACGGGGACGCGGCTTTCAAGAACAGCGCGAGGCAGCTCCTCTACGCCTGCCTCGGCTACCTGCGCGATTGGTGCTCATATGAGCAGCGGACGGTCGGAAACCTCAAGGCGCTCCTCGACGCGGCGCATCCCTCCGCACCGGGTTCAGCCGCCACCGACCTCGGGGACCTGTTCTACGAGATAGAGTCTGGCTGCAAGCGCGTCATCAGCGCGGACGGCATCACCATGAGTTGGGAGCCGACGGCACTTGAGCGCAACGACGGCACGTGCCCCCGCGACACCAACGGCATCCGCCCCGAGGACGATTTCTGCCTCGGCTGCTACAAGCGCTTCGCGCAGGGCACCGCGCCGACCACCCGAGCCTCCATCGCCGTCTCGCTCTCCCGCGCCCTGCCGGGACGCGAGGGTTAGGAAGGAGGGTCGCTTATGGCTCAAGGCAAGGGAAACCCTGAAATCAACAAGAAGGTCGCGACCTCGGCTCTGGTGACGCTGTTGGTCTCCGTCGTAGGTTTCTATCTTGGCAATCGTTATTGGGAGGCGGTGGCGTCCCTCGGCGGGCAGTTCTTCGAGCACTGGGGAGATGGTTTCGCCCTCATGTGGTCCCTCATCGCCGAGAACCCGGCGCACATCGACATGTCACCCAACGCCATGCTGGCGGGCCTGACCATGTGCGTACTCGTCTGGCTCTTCTGGCTGCGCTACGTCGCCTTCGTGGGCAACTTCCGCGCCGGTGAGGAGAGCGGTTCGGCACGCTGGGGCACGCTCAAGGAGGGCAAGCAGTTCCGCGACCTCACCACGGAGGACAACAACCTCATCTTCACGCAGAACTTCGGTCTCGCCCTGCACCGCCCCAAGTTCAACCCCGAACTGGACCGCAACCTGAACGTGCTGGTCGTGGGCGGCTCTGGCTCCGGCAAGACGTTCAACTACGTCACTCCGAACATCTGCCAGCTCAACACGAGCTACTTCATCACCGACCCCAAGGGCACGCTCCTCAAGGACGCTGGGTTCCTGTTCACGGACAACGGCTACAAGGTGAAGTCCTTCAACACCATCAACCTCGATGAGTCGATGCACTACAACCCGCTCAAGTACGTGAAGACGGACACCGACATCCTGTCGTTCGTCAACTGCTACATCATGAACACCAACGGCGACGGAAAGGCGGGTGACCCCTTCTGGGAGAACTCCGAGAAGATGCTGTACACCTCCCTCATCGCCCTCTTGCGCGACTGGTTCCCGCCGGAGGACTACAACCTTACGAGCCTGCTGACGCTGCTCTCCATGGCCGAGGCCCGCGAGAACGATGAGAACTTCAAGTCCCCGCTCGACCTGCTCTTCCTCCAAATCGAGGAGGGCAAGCGCTACATCCCGAACGAGGGCGGCGCTCCCGCGCCGTCGATGGGCATCTCCGGCCTCTCCCGCAGCTTCGGCACGAGCGCGACGGGCGACTCGGACTGGTCGTGGGAGCCGACCAACCTCAAGCGCAACTCCGATGGCGTGCGTCCCGCCGACTGCGGCGGTCTTTCGCCCGATGAGGACTTCGCGCTGATGAACTACAAGAACTTCAAGGTCGCGGCGGGCAAGACCCTCAAGTCCATCATCATCTCCTGCAACGTGCGCTTGGCCCCTATCGCCACCGCCGGTGTGCGCAGCCTTCTCGAATACGATGAGATGGAGCTTGACACGCTGGGCGACCCGGACGCGAAGGTGGCGGTCTTCGGCATCCTCTCGGATACCGACAAGACGCTCTCCTTCCTGTTCGCCATCATGATGTGGCAGTGCATCGACCAGCTCTGCCGCAAGGCGCTCACCGACTACGGCGGCAAGCTGCCGACACCGGTCCATTTCATCTTCGACGAGTTCGCGAACATCGGGACCATCCCGCAGATTGAGGAGACCATCGCCGTCACGCGCTCCCGCAACATCGGCATCACCATCATCCTGCAATCCATGTCCCAGCTCGAATCGAAGTACGACAAGAAGGCGCAGACCATCGTGGACTGCTGCGACTCCACTCTGTTCCTCGGCGGCAAGTCGAACTCCACCAACAAGGAAATCGCGGAGATGATTGGCAAGCAGACCATCAACCAGATGACCTATGGGGAAAGTACAGGGCAGTCAGGTTCAGCATCTAAGAACTTGCAGATACAAGGTCGCGACCTCATCGACGCGGCGGAAATCGGCAAGATGAGCCGCAGGAAGGCCATCCTGCTCATCGCTGGCACCAACCCACTCATGGACGACAAGTTCGACCCGCACACCCACAAGCGCTACTGCTACATCGTGGACAAGCGCAACCCGAAGCGCCTGCATGACAAGCCCTTCGATTTCAAACGCTACTTGGAGGGCGGATGCGAGCCGTATGACGACCATGATGACGGCGATACCGGCGAGAAGCGGTGATTTTCCGAGCCGCCCTTGCAAACGGTTATAATCTACGTGACTCGGCGGCGCATCCGCTTCCGGCGGTGCGCCGCACATGCGGCTCACAGGCAAGAAAGGAGAGGACGGTGAAAGGACATTGGAAGAACTCGTCAGGCTCGCCGCGAAGCCCATCGCCTACATAGGTTGCACGGTCATCTTCCTCGGCCTCCTTTACCTCGGGATGAATCTGAGGGACGGGGCGAGGGCGGGAGGCGGCGAACTTCGGAAGGCCATCGCCATGATTGCCGCCGGTGCCGCCGTGACCGGGTTCGCGGCCATCTACGGCTTCACAGGCTTTTAGACCAAGTGGAGACCCGCCATCAATCAACCAATCCAGAAAGGAAGTAAACAACTATGCTCGATAACGCAGTGAACATGCTCACGCAGGGCGTGACGTTCCTCGGCGGCGTCCTCGTCGTCTTTGGACTTATCAACCTCGGTATGACCATCAAGGACGGTATGCAGGGCGGTGGCGGCCAGCTCAGTGGCGCAATCGCCATGATTGTCGGCGGTGCCATCGTCGTCGGTGCCGCCATCTACTTCGGCCAGCTCAACACCGGTTGGGCGGGCGGACTCTAGGAAAGGGGCGGTGCCTATATGCTATCCGTAGCGGTACATAAGGACATCGCCGAGTACCAGCCCAAGGTCGTGGGCAAGATGACCGGGCGCACCCTCGCGTCAATCGCGGGGGCGCTCGGTTGCTCCGTCCTCACCGGCCTCTACATCTACTTCGTGTTGGGCTGGAACGTCGGCGACAACATGATGCTCATCTACGCCGTGAGCCTCCCGTTCTGGTGCTGCGGCTTCATCCGCCCGAAGGGGATGCCCTTCGAGCAGTTCGCCGCGCTCTGGCTCAAGGCGAACTTCGGCGTGGAGCGCATCTTCTACGTCCCATCTATGCAACTCAGCGGTCTCATCGGCTCGCCCGATGGGAAGAACGTCAAGAAAGGAAGGGTCTATGGGAAACACTATCGAAAGCAATGCGCCCTCAAGGGAATCGAAGCCTACTCCCCCCGTGCAGGACGCGTCATCGGCTGACACCGAGGCGAACTTCGACATCGAGCAGTTCGTCCACACCTCCGGGGAGGGGTTCGGCAACGACCGCCCCATGGATGCCGATAACGGCTCGGTCGATGTGGCGGCGCTCGGCTCCGTCGCCGGTACCCCTGTCGTTGCGGGCAAGAAGATGTCCCGCAAGGAAAAGAAGCAGGCCAAACGGGAGGTCGCACGCCTCAAGAAGGAGGCGAAGCTGGCCGAGAAGGAGGCCCGCAAGAGCTACACGTCCGTGAAGTCCCAACTCAAGGACCGCGACAAGGAACTCACCTCGAAGACGGTGGACGCACGCCGCAAGCGCGAGGGCGCGAAGGACGTGGTGAACTACATCGGCTACAACCGCATGTACCAAGACGGCATCTGCGAGGTCGAGGAGGGCCTGTTCTCCTCCTCCATCTCCTTCGGCGACACCAGTTACCACTCCGTGCGCGACGAGCAGCAGAAATCCATGTTCTCCGCGCTCACGCGACTGTATGACCAGTTCGGCGCGAACACGCTGGTCCAGATGAGCGTCATCAACACGCCGCTGCTCAAGGAGGAGGTCGGCAACCGCAAGTTCTTCGATGTCGCCCGTCAGGGAAACGACGCCGCCCGCAACGACGCGCAGGTGTTCAACGACATCCTGAACGACAAGGTGCGCGAGGGCGTGTCCAACATCCGCCGCAACCGCTACCTGACCTATTCGGTCACCGCCGAGACGGCGGACGACGCGGCACGTCAGCTCTCCCGCATCGAGACGGAATCCAGCCGCATCTTCAACTCCATGGGGTCGAAGGCCCACCTGATGAACGGCACCCAGCGGTTGTCGGTCATCCATTCGCTCCTGAACCCCTACAAGCCGTTCTACTTCGACTACCAGAAGGACATCTCCGCCAAGCGCGTGCAGACCACCAAGGACTGCATCGCCCCGACGCAGATTGACTGGCGACCGGACGGCATGTTCAACGACTGCTTCAAGCTGGATAACGGCGTGTACGGTCAAGTCCTCGTGATGAAGAAGTTCGGCTCCGAGCTTTCCGACCGGGCACTTGCCGACATCGTTGACCTGCCGCTCCCCATGGCGGTCACGTGGTTCGTGCAGCCCATGGACAAGTCCAAGGCCATCAACTTCGTGCGCACCCGCAGCGCGTGGATTGACAAGGAGATAATCGAGGAGCAGCGCAGCGCCGTGAACAAGGGCTACGACTTCTCCATCCTGCCGCAGGAACTCAAGTACTCCAAGGAGGAGACCGAGGACGTGCTGGACCACTTGCAGAACAAGAACCAGCGCCTCTACGTCTTCACCGGCTTGATTTACACCTACGCGGAGAGCAAGCAGCAGCTCGACGCTCAGGTCATGCGCATCATCTCCACCGCGCGGCAGAACTCCATCGAGGTGGACACCTACGACTACCGGCAGCGCAGGGGACTCAACTCCGTGTTGCCCCTCGGTCACAACCATGTCGAAATCAGCCGCATGTTCACCACCGCGCAGGTCGCCATCCTCGTGCCCTTCGCCACGCAGGAGCTTGACGATGCGGGCGGCAACTACTACGGCCAGAACAAGCACTCCCGCAACCTCGTCATGTGCAACCGCAAGAAGCTGACCAGCCCCATGGGCTTCGTCTGCGGCAAGACCGGCTCGGGCAAGGGCATGTTCACCAAGACCGAGATGACGGGCACCATCTTCTCCAACCCAACGGATGAGATTTACGTCATCGACCGCGCCGGTGAGTACACGGCCATCGCCGAGCGCTACGGCGGCACCACCTACCACTTCGGCGTGGGCACCGATACGTTCCTGAACCCCTTCGACACGGTTTCCGTGGAGCACATGCCCCGCACCGAGCAGATTGCGTTCAAAATCGACGCGATGCTGGCGCAGGCGGGTGCCTCCGCCGCCGAGTCCGGGCAGTCCCTCTCCGAGGTTGACCAGTCCATCATCCAGCGCTGCGTGGAGCTTGCTTTCCAGCGTGCCGAGGAGCGCGGCGACGGCCTCCCGCCGACCTTGCAGGACTTCTACGACATCGCCCTTGAGCAGCCCGAGCATCAGGCGCAGACCATCGCCCTTCGCTATGAGCGATTCGTCAAGGGTTCCATGGACTTCTTCAACCGCCAGTCCAACGTGGACTTCAACACCCGCATCGTGGACTTCAACCTCAAGGACCTGCCGGATTCCATGCTGGTCTTCGCCCTCATCAACGTCTGCGAGGCCGTGCGAAACCGCATGTACTTCAACGCGAAGCGCAACGTCCGCACATGGCTCTACGTCGAGGAGATGCAGTCGCTCTTCGCCTACCCGACGGTGCTCAACTACTTCTCGCGCTTCTCCAACGAGGGGCGCAAGTTCGGCCTGCTGCTGACTGGAATCACCCAGAACGCGGTTGCGATGCTCAACAACGAGGCCGCGCAGAACATCGTGCTCAACGCCGACTTCATCATGCTGCTCAAGCAGTCCCCGCTCGACCGTATGCGCTGGGTGGAGCTGCTGAACCTCTCCGAGCAGGAGGAGGAGTGCATCGACGAATCCGCCGAGGCCGGTGACGGCCTGCTCATCGCTGGCAACGCTCGTGTGCCGATTCGCGGCAAGTTCCCGTCTGACAACGTGCTCTACGACCTGTTCAGCACCAACCCCAACGAGACCAAGGAGCTGAAAATCGGCTCCAAGAAGAAGGACGGCAAGGTCATCTAAGCCGGGAAAGGACGGTGAACGTCAATGAAGCCATCTGATTTCGTATCGACATCCGGCCAGAAGCAGGACATGTCGCAATCCCTGTTGCAGACGGAGATGACGGATGCCGTCAACACCGGCATCGTGGACCGCGCCGACAAGAGCGAGAAGTCGTTGAAGAGCGGCCTTTACTCGGTCGGCAAGAAGGCAGCGACGGGCGGTGCCGCCAGCGCCGCCCTCGCCGCCGTCACCAACGGCAGGAAAGGCGGCAAAGGCGGTTCCGCATCTAATGGGGCATCTCCAAAGAGCAGGGCCGGGAAAGCCGGTGCCGCCGTCATGGCGCACAATGCCGTTCACGGCGCTCTGGAAGGCTCCGAGCTTGAGGGTGCGGACGACCTCTACAACAGCGGAAAAGGCGCGTACCGCGCAGGTCGCGCCATCGGCAGGCGCATCAGCGGCAAGTCCGCGTCCCTCGACATCAAGGGCGCGGTGAAAGGTGCCGGTAAGGCAGCTGCAAGAGGTGCGGTGAGCGACACCCTCCAAGGCTCCGAGCTTGAGGGCATGGATAACGTATACGATGGCGCGAGGGCCGGTTACCATGTCGTGAAGGGCGTGAAGAAGCGCCTCGGCGGGGAAAACCCCCTCTCGCCTGACAAGAGCCTCGGCAAGCTCTCCGAGAAGAAGTCCGCGAAGAAGGCGGCGAACACGGTAGAGGCGAAGCGCAAAGCTCAGGCCGCAGGATACTTTAAGAAGAACGTATATAAGACATCTGAGAATGTAAAAAAAGCCGCAAGCATAACGAAACGCGGTATCAAGATATTGCCGGGTGCTGGTAAAGGCGGTCTCGGACCTCTTGCTAGTTTAGGAATGTCCACTCTCGCAATTCCTATAATCATTCTACTTGGTCTCGTTCTTCTCATCTCCTTACTCGGTAGCATGGGAGGTAATAATGTCGTCAATCAGAGTGGAAACCTCAATAATCTAAGCGGTATCCAACTTGAAGTCGCACAGGCGCTTTACGACTCAGGTCTCAACACGACGCAAGTCGCCGCCGTTATGGGCAACATCTCGGGCGAATCGTCTGATTGGAATCCAACCTCCGAGTACCATGGGGAAAATGGCGAATACGGATTCGGCTTATTCCAATTCACCGACGCCCCATCGCAGGGCGTCTACAACTACACCGACTTCGCGAATTGGTGCTCAGCCAACGGTAAAGACAAGAACACCGCCGGTGCCCAAACCGAATACCTCATAAGGGGGCTTTCTTCCTCTTGGAGCACCGGTCTCCACTACTCCGGTTATTATTACGCCGCCGCGCCGCAATATAACGGGATGGATGTCAGTTATGATGCTTGGCTGAATACGAACGACGTCGGTTTCGCCACATACTGCTTCATGGCGTGCTATGAGCGTCCCGCCGCGTGGGCTGCGAAGACATCCTTCCCGAACAAGCGCCTGCCCGCAGCCCAATCGTTCTACGAACAGCTCACCGATGGTGGCGGACAGGATTACAACGCCTCCGATGAAACTCAAAAGGCCATCGTGGATGCCGCCAAGCGCACCCCGTCACCCGGTGCAGGTTACTGCGCCGCATGGGTGTCAAATGTCTACGAGAACGCAGGACTTCCCCGCCCCGGTGGGAACGCCTGCTGCCAATACCTGAGCTTCTGCACCAGCACCGACCGCAGCCAACTGAAAGTCGGCATGGTCATCGGCGTGCAGCGCTCCCCGACCAGCAATAGCAACTGGTGCGGCGGGCATCTCGGGTACGGGCATGTCGGAATCTACATAGGAGACGGCAAGGTCATGGAGAACGTCGGCCACATCGCGACCACCGACTTGGATAGCTGGATTGCCTATAACGGCCAGCTCAGCCAGCCCCGATGGGGTTTCCCACCGGGTGTCCACTAACAGCAGAAAGGATGACTCACATGGAAAAGATAAAGACACTGGTCTCACAGCATAAGAAGGCCTCCCTTCTCGCCTTGTTCGCCCTTATCGTCTTCATCGGCTTTTCCGCCACAAGCGCCATGAACGTGGCGCGTCAGCGAGCCGCCGAGGAGACGGCGAAGACCGAATCCGTCGATGAGCAAGGCACGTCTGATGATGAAAAGGATGCCGAAGAAAACGTCGAGCTTTCATCTTCTCAAAAGAAGCTCATCGACGGATACGATGATGAGACGAAGAAACTTATCGAGACCTTGAGCGCAAGCGTGTTCTCCGCCAACAATGGCAGGAACACGCTCCGCTTCCACGATGACTATTACGTGGAGACTGTGAACGGCAAAGAGCAGAACCACTCCTACGCTATCTCCACCGTCGAGTTCGGCAGCAACGGTTCGGACAGCGAAATCGACCGCATTGTGTTCGAGACTGACACTGGAACCCATATCGCGACTTTCACGCTCGTCATCAGCGCCGACAACGCGGCTGCCGGTGAATGCACCATCGCCTCCACCTCCATGTTCAAACTCACGGACATGCCGTATGAGCGCAAGGACGCGGTTAAGGAAATCAACGTCACCGGCCTCAACAGCGAAATCACGGAACTTCTTGGTGATACGGATGAGATGAAGAAGGAGCTGAGCGACTGGTGCTCCATCCACTTCCCCGTGGCGACCACCGCTACGTGGATTGGCAACTGCGCCATTGATTATAACGAAGACACCATCTCAACCGCCTTCATAATCGGCGACGGCTCCTCTGATTCGCCGAACGGTGCGGGCACCGCTTCCGTGTCCGTCATCTACAAACGGTCTGAGGGCATTTATAATTTTGAGATGTAGCTTTTGAATACAAGCAGAAAGGAGGAAATCTTGAAATCAATAGCAATCAAAGCCAAGGCGTTTGCCTATCGGCATCGACACATGCTAAAAGCCATGCCCCTTGCACTTTTAGTCGCCTTTACTGTGGCTCTTATTATTCCGCAGCCGGTGTATGCCGATGCACCAAACTTCGATTTCTTTAGTCCGCTCTCAAGCCTCAAGAACTTCGTCTGCTGGTTCTTGCTCGAAGGCTCTGCGATGCTCTTCAATCTCTACGATGGAATCGTGAGCAACATCGGTAGCAGTTCTATGCTCACTGCGCCTTTTGACTCCCTATTGGGAGCCAGTACTTTTAATATCGCCACGACCATCCATCAGACAGTAATCGTTCCCATAGCCGAGTCCATTCTTGCTCTGTTCATGCTTGTTCAGCTCGTGAAGATAAGTCAGCGTATCGACGCGACTTCCACATTGCCAGCCGTCAAGGACATCGTATTTCTTGCGGTCACTTATGTGTTGATGCACTGGCTCATCATCAATTCGCTGGAACTATTACAATCGGTCTATGAGATTGCCGTCAAGGACATCATTCCGCAAATCGGAACAGCAAGTCCCGGAAACTCAATCTTTGAAGAGCAGCTTTCAACAGATGTAATCAAGCAGGAAACTTGGGATGCGCTCAGCATAGGTGCATGTCTCGTCACGTTCTTCGTTTCTTTCTTGAGTGTACTCGGTGGTGCAATCAGCTATTGCATCGCGTTCGTCGTGGCTTATGCACGAGCATGGCAGATTTACGTCCTTGCGGCGTTCTCTGCAATTCCCATGGCCCTTATGGGGTTCGAGGAGACGAAACAGATGGCAATCGGATTCCTCAAGAACTTCGCAGCCGCCGTACTCGCCGGAGCTATCATGATGTTCCTTCTTGTCATCTATCCGTCGGTTCTCACGGCTTTGTCAGTCAACTCACTTCCGCATAGTGACATTCCCATCCTCTTCCTGTTGACTGCGCAGGCCGCAGGAGCAGGTGCAGGTGTCACTTACATCCTCAGCATCTCATCTGCGTTGGCGATTCTCGAATGGCTTGCGGTAACCGTGTTGCTCGCACTTGGCCTCATCAAGTCCGGCACTTGGGCGAAGGAGCTTCTGGGTAGCTAACCGTTCACCGAGAAAATGTCACCATCAACCGAAAAGGGACGGTCTTCGGTACCGTCCCTTTTCCTTTAATAATATATTATTGGGCAATCGCAAGAGCCTTGGAAAGGAGCCGCCATGCCAAACTACAACGACGCACAGGGGGTCGCCGACCTCCTCTCCCAATTCGACTTCAATATCATCAGCGAGGGTCCGGGTGACTTCTCGCCCTCGCACCGCAAGTACACCTGCGAGTTCAGCAAACCCGGCATCGAGCCATTCACCACCACGTACCAGTCCAACCCCGATGTCCACGGCCAGCCGACCGCGACGGACGTTTTCGCCGCGCTGGCGAGCGACGCGCTCGCGGTCGATGGCTTACTCGTAGATACCTTCGCCGACGAACTCGGTTTCGAGAAGCCGTCTCAGGCTATCCGCGCCTACGAGTCCTGCCATAAGACCCTTGACTGGCTCAAAAACGATATGCAGCTCATGACCTCTGAAATCTCCGACATCGCGGAGACCCTTGACAACGAGCTTGATGAGGTAAAGGAGGAGGTCGAGCGCGTGCAGGCGGAGCGCAAGGCAAAGCATGAGTTCGAGCACCCGCCAGTGCCAGAGGGATTCACCTCCATCGAGGACTTGCAGGCGAGCCTCAACCTCGGCGAGTACGGCGACCGAATCACGGACTACACCGGCAATATCGGAGATGCCTTCAGTGAAATCGCCGATGGTGCGGTGGACCTCTACACCCACGACCTGCTCAAGTGGCTTCCCGATAACTACGAGTGGCTTGAGGAGGCGGATTTCCAAGGCCTTCTCGAAGGCTGCAAGGGCGACCTCATCAAGATGACCCAGATGGCCCAATACGAGTGCTTCACGCAGGACATGTACAGTCATCAGGAGGACATCGCCAAGTACGCCGCTCTCGAAGGCCTCGCAGCCGAAGGCGTGTACGCGCTGGCAGATGAGGTTTACGACGATGTGTTCGACGGCATCACCATCGACTTCAATGACAACAACATGGACATCGAGGACTTCGCCAGCGAGGCGCAAATCGCGATTCAAGATGCCATGGACGTTCCCATCTACGAAGCCATCGACTCCAATGATGAGATTATGGAGGACGGCGAGCTTCACTGGGAATACATGAGCATCAAAGAGGGCTGGGGTTACAACTTCCCGAATCCCTGCGCCATGAGCGTCGAGGCGGTGCGCACGGTGAATGAGAAGGGCTACGAGGCTGCGTTCAACGAGTTCTGGAAGGACTTCATGCCCGAAGACCATGAACTCGCCGCCGTGCAGGATGTGACCCTCATCCCCGTCACGCTCCACTTCAACGAGACCCCCGACAAGTCCGAGAACATGACGTTCTCCGCGCAAGATACCAATGGACTCGACATCGACGGCGAGGTGTTCTTCTGCGGTCTCACTCATGAGGAGCTGACCGGGATGGTCGGCAAGCAGACCGGTGAGGACTTCACCGTGGAGTCCGTCGGTGAGCCGTATCAGGTCGAAGCTCATCCCAAGTCCCAAGAGCCGTCGCAGCCCCGTCTTGCCGAGAAGGTCAAGGAGACCCGTGACGGCTCGGGCAAGCTCGAACAGGACAGTCATGACGGGCAGACGACCGAGCGCGAGGATGAGCGCGGTGACGGGGATGCCGAGCATTAGATAAGACGATGACCGGGCGGCGCGGGTTCATCCCGCCCGCCCTTTTCACATGAAGGAAGCGATGAGACATGGCACAGGAGGACCGCGAGGCCTATATCGCATGGCTGCGCGATGAGGTCGGATGGCACTGCAACAGCCGTGGGTGCTACGAGGCCTTTTGGGATTACGACGATTCCGTGACCCCCGACCAGATGGCCGAGGCTTGCGCGAACTACGAGGAGGCGGGCTTCGCAAGCCCGCTCAACTACCTCGATGAGTCCATCATGGAGAAACCCGGCTTCATCGGGGCCTTGGAGAACGAGCTGATTTCGGCGATAACCAGAGATGCGGCAACCGCTCCCGAGGGCGTTGACGAGCAGTGGGTCGAATCCGGGGACATCTGGGGCGACCTCGAATCCGCAGGGTACGAGGGCATCGACGCGAACGTCGAAGACCTGCTTTCCCGCTCCTCCTTCAACGTCAACGTCTTCTTCGCCACCGAGGCGGAGCGGAACTTCGACATGGGCAGCATCGTCAACGCCTTCGGCAACGACTATCGCGAACCCCGCCTTGAGGACGTGGATGCCGAGGACTTGGACAACGCACTCTCCTATCTCGTGAACCAGCAGGGCCACAGCATCGCGGAGGTGTACGGGAATGGCGATAACGCCTTCATCCGCTCCGTCCGCGAGGAGATAGATGAGAACAGCAGCGAGGCGATGAGCGAGCTTTGTGCCCTCGTGCGCATGGACGGCCAGCAGATGCTCGACTTCATCGAGAAGCGAAACGAGGCAAAAGACAGCCTCGTGCTGCCGAAAGATTATGCGACCATGGGCATCTTCAACCAGTGGTCGGGTTGCGGCGGCATGCTCGACATCCGGCTTGAGAAGGATGCGGTGCTGCCGCTCTCCATGGTGCGCGGTTTTCAGGTCGAGGGTCAGCCCGACCCTGACGGATACACGGTCAACGATACCTATGGCCTCGTCGGGTCGGCGTGGATGCCCGTTCACTACCGTGAGGGCACCGAGACCGGCGTGAAGGAGGATTACAGCCTCGCCCTTGACAAGGTTCGCGGCGCGGACGCAATCGAGGCACATGGGAGTGATGAACCCGTGAGCCTGAAAGCCGCCGTGAAGGAAGCCCGCGAGGCGTCGGTTGCCTTGGCCGGTGACGATACACATGAGAACATCGGGCAGGACGCCCGCTAGGAAGGAGCATGGATATGGATAAGACACCGAAAGAGCGCATCGTCTTCGATGAGGGCGTGTATTACGGCGACGAGGGCAGCGAGATTTCCATCGAGGACATCACGAGCCGCGAAGGCATCACCGTGGAAGAGGTTCTTGATAGCTATACCGAGGAGGAGATATTCGAGAACGCGATGAACATGATGGACATCGACCGCTCCGAGGAACTTGCCGGATTGAAGGCGTTCCTAGACGGCTCCGATAACCCGCTGTCCTCCTACGACAACCCACTCGGCGGTAACCGCATCATCGCGCGAGGCTCCATCGGTCGCTGGGATGGCACGCGCCATGGCATGACCGCGTACAGGGACTTCGATGACATGATGAGCGGCCCCGATTCTGTTTTCAAGGATTGTGAAATCGGCAAGGTCTGGGATGAGAACGGCAGCCTCTTCATCCACGGCTACCATCACGACGGCGGGGTCGATGTCGAGGTCCGCCAGCTCACCGATGCCGGTGAGGAGGCACTGGATGTCATCGAGGACGCGTGGTACGGCGAGCCGTTCACCAGCGGCGGGAAGGAGTACGACGGCTCCCCCGAGTCAGTGGACACCGCCATGCGCGACCTGTGGGAGGACCCCGACCTGTGCCCCACCCCGCGCTACATGGAGCTTGCGTTCGGATGCCCTGCCGAGGAGTACGAGGCACCGGCCATCGACCCGCTTCTCGAAGCAGCAGAGTTCACGCCATCCGCCATCATGAGCGCCGAGGTCGCTCCGGGCGCTGTAACTGCGACCGTGCATGATGTCTCAGGTGTTCCCTATGAAGTCCCCGCAGATGTCCTCAACGGGTTGAAGGACGCTGTGCGCATCTCGGACCGCGCCGCAACCATCGAACCCTCCGCGTCCCTCACCATCGACGGATGGAATCAAAAGCTCGATGATTCCCTCTGGGCGCTCGACTTCGAGGATAGGAACGGGGTCCCGCCGCAGCTCTCCGATTGGCTCGCGCGGGACGCCGAAGGCGAGAAGGGCAATGAGAGCGCCAAGACCAGCCCGGTTAGTCTGAAAACCGCCGCCGAGGAGGCTCATGCGGTTTCCACCATGCTCTCTAAGAAAAACGGCGGCACTGATGAACAAGACGGCAAGGATGACCTCCAACGCCACATGATTCCCTCCGAGATGCGCATCCCCTCTCAAAACGACCACCATCGCGCCCCCTCCCTCTCCGATATAGCAGCCGAGACCCGCGCGGCTTCGGCTGCCATGGAAACGAACATCGCATCTCGCATCGACCGCGAGCGCGACGCCCGCTAGGAAGGAGGACTGCGATATGGATTTCTACGATGCGACCACGCTCATGCGTCTGGTTCAGGCGGTCGAGAACGACCCCTATGTATCAAGTGGGGCCGGTGAAGCCCTCGCGGACAAGGTGCGCGAGTTCATCGAGGATGAGGCGGAGATGGGCGGCTGGTACACCGAACTGATGAATGCCATCGGCGAGGGTGAAATCACGGACCCACTGGCCGACTTCACGGTCGGTCGCTTCCGCGTGCATCTCGTTCAGGAGGGCGAGCGCTACGGGGCGGGCGGTGGCTTCGTGTACGGCAAGGCCCTGTCGAACGACTGCCAGCTCTACGGCCACGGTCTCCCTCTGGTGGAGTTCTACGACGTGTCGCAGGACCCCGCAAAGTTCCCCGAGGGCCAGTTCGTCTCCCGCTACTTCATGTCCACCCTGCTCGGCATGGATTCCATCGGCGATAGCATCGGAGAGATGTCGGCATTCGGCCTCGATGGCGGTGTGCCGGATTGGACCATCAGGGGCGATGACTTGCAGGAGGTCTATGCGCACCTCTGCGCCGCACGCGAGCAACTTGAATCTTACACCGAGTGCGGGACTTATAAGGATTACGGCTTCGGATTCCATGCGAAAGAGGGGTCGATGTCGAGTTACGTCATCGGTGAGCCAGTCGAGGAAGGATGGTGGGTGCTCGTCGGCAACTATGACCTCACAGACAGTGACTCCGACTACTACATCTCCGATGACCTACTAAATGAACTGCTCTCCCGTCACGGATACCCCTCGATGGATGCGCTCAAGGAATCCCAAGCCGATATGTGGCGCAACGAGCTTACTGCCATCATCGCCGAGGCGCAGGAAGACAGCCGCTTCGAGGTCCCGTTCCACCTCAGCTCCGATGAATCCATGCTACGCCACATCGTCAAGCGCATGGGTGTGCCGGAGGAAGCCGCACGCACGGCGGTGGCGAATGCCCGCGCTATGTACGAGAAGGACGCTCCACGCCGAGAACCAGAGAAGGTCGTGACGCTTAAGGGCGAAGTGGATAAGGCCCGCCGCGCCTCCGCGAAGCTGGCGGATAACGGAAACCATTCAAATCGCGGGCAGGACGCCCGCTAGGAAGGAGGATTGCGACATGAAGGGTATGCTCATCCCGACAAACGGAAACCCGGTCGAAATCGACATCGAGGTCGATGAGACGGGTTCCACGTTACACGACCTGCAACGCCTCGTCGGCGGGAACATCGAGCCGTTCGATGTCATCTTCGGCGAGGGCATCAGCCTCTACGTCAATGAGGAGGGCCTGTTCACCTGCCCGCCCAACCGCGCGGTGTACGCGACGAAGGGCATGGAAGAGGCCGGGTACCTCTCCATGATGGATTACAGTTCACCGGTCAAGGAGGGAGAACTGTACTCCATCCTCTGCGGCGACCTCGTGGCCGTCGGGTTCGACTTCGAGACCGGAGAGAATCGCGACCTCTCAGCCGATGAGATGTCCCGCGTAGCCGACTACTTCACCGAGGTCAGCAAACCCGGCAGCGGCATCGAGGAGGTCATCGCAATCCGCATGGGACAGCGCCGCGAGGAAGCCCGCTCGGAGGATGGCCGCGTCACCCTCAAGGGGGAGGCTCAGGCATCGCGTGCCGCCTCCGAGAAACTGGCCGAGGGACGCGACACCGGCTCACCGGCACGAGAAGACCCCTCCATCGTGTAGATATATAGAAAGCCATCATGGTAGAAAGGTAGGAAAACACCATGGCATACGACAAGAACATCCCCGACGTGCTGCAACTGCTGCGCCTCGACCTCGGTAACGTCGATTACACTGTACCGAGCGACACGACCATCGCACGGTATTCTATCGACGGCGATTACTTCCCCCGCTACTGCCTCGTGGATGTGGCCGATGATGCGGACACCATGGACGTGTTGGGTGCCATCGAGGAGACGATGCACACCATCCTCGACTACGGCGGCAACGCAGACGACCTTCGCACCACCATGGGCCTCGTGCCCGAGACGGAAATCGACTCGGACATCATCGAGTCCGGTGAGTACGTCCCCGTAGACCTCGGCTACTGCCTCGACGGCCAGCTCACGGGCTTCGAGGTGCTTCCGCTCGACGAATGCGACACCAAAGACGCGTTGAATGAACATCAGATTGAGAACGTCATGACTGCGTTCAACAACTTGTCCGTGAACCTACGCCTGCCAGCAGCCAAAGTCCTCTCGCAGGGAGGCTACACCGAGTGGCAGGCATACCAAATTTGCAAGGCTTTCGAGGTAGGCGTCGATGCGGACGTCATCGGGGAACACATCGCGAACCCGGTCCTGAACCATGCCCAGATGCGCGAGCTTCGCCGCATCGCCGTGCATACCGACTTCGCCGACCACGACGCAAGCCCCTATAAAAAGGATGTCTTCAAGACGCTCTCGAACGGTGAGTACACCGCCGAGCATCTACATCAGGCCCGTGAGCTTATGAAAACCACCGCCATCCATGACATCGCGTTCCCTCGCGACTGGCTGAAACTCGACTCACGCCAGATGGAGGTCGTGCGTCACGCCCTCAAGTCCGATGTCCCCATGGACGCCTTGGAGGAATACGCGGACGGCACCTACACCGCCGACCACATGAACGTCATCACCATGGCGCTCACCGAAGGCATGGAAAAGCCGGGAATCGAGCGCCTGATGAACCATGACCTCTCCATGGAGCAGGTCTGGGGCTTCTATTCGGCCATCTCTGGTGGTCGCTTCACGAGCGAGCAGCTCGACGTGCTGTGCGACCCGACCAAGCCCGCCGAAGTCATGAACGCCATGCGCACCGGCATGACCTATGGACTGGATACCCAGACGGTGACGCGCTTCGCCGACGGCACCTTCAAACCCGGCCAGATGGAGACCATCTATCATGCCGCAGCCGACAAGAAGTGGGTCACAGATGAGATTCTTGATGTCATCGCCGACCCGCGTTACAGCGCGAACCAGATTGGCGCTCTTCATATCAGCGCCGCTCAGGGCGCGACCCTCGACGAAATCAAGCGCGAGAAGGAGGTCATGGGCATGTCCATGAACCTCAAGGACGATGCCGCGAAGTCCGGTTCCGTCCACGAGGCAGCCAAGGAGTCCCGCGAGGCTTCCGCCCAGCTTGGCTCCGAGAGCCACAGCGCTAAGGCCGTCGAGCGCGAGGAGTTGGAGTAGAGAATGCACGGGCTTTTCTTCAAATACGAGGGATATAAGTTCTTCCTTGAGGGCGATGGCGATTACGAGTTCGATGATTGCCGTCACCTCTACGGTTTTCTGAACTACCTCTACCGCACCGATGAAGCGCAGAAGTGGACGAATGAGATGACGCAAAAAAACGCAGATTTCTGGTTCCCAACTACCACTGCGACTTTGAAACGCGGAAAAAAAGAAGAAACGCTCACACTTGACTTCATAGAGCGCTTTCAAGACATCGAGCATCGAGAACTTCTGCATGACCTCGCGCTCAGCAAGCTCAAAAGCCACTATGGCACCACGAACCTGATGAACAGCAAGGCCGCGAAATACGCCCGTGCTTTTGTCATCAACACAGATACCGAGATAAAGGCGTACCTCATTTGCATGGGCTTTACCTGCGGAAGCCGAGGATGCGCGGCAATCCGTTTATGGACGCTCTGCTGTCCTCGAACCTCAAGCCGACCATCGTGACATCGTTCTAGCGGTTTTCCACGCTTTCAATGGCCGGAGGGTTCTCAACCCGACCCGAAGGCTGTTGGAAGGGTGGGAAACCGCCCCAACTATACATATTGGAAACTATCAGACCACAAGGAAAGGAGGCCATATGCCAGATGAGATGAACAAGCGAGAGGTCATCCTGACCATCCGCGAGTACGAGAATTCGGTCGCAATGCCAGATGGCGAGCGCGTCACCTACCTCGACCCGCGCGGCGGCGTGCATCTGAAAGACGGGGACGGCAAGGCACCGGAGTACATGGAACATGCCGCGAAGTGCGCGGAGTACCTTCGCTTCGGCGATGAGGTCGATGCCGTCACCTGCGGGGAGTATCCTCGTTCCAGCGCAGTCAAACTCTGCGATACGCCGGAGCTGTTCGTGCAGGCGGGTTTCCGCCCGTTGCCGATGCTCTACACTCAGCGGCACCTCCTTAAGGCCATAAAACCGAAAAATGAATATGACCCGCATCGCCACGGACTTACCGTCGAACAGTTGAAACGCCTGCCGGAACGCCTCGCGACTCCTGTGATGCTCTGTGACAGCCCCGCCCGCGAGGACACCATGCTCGCAGTGTTATGCGATGTCGATTGCGATGATTTACCGCTCATCGCCGCCATCCGACCGAACGGTCGTGGCTACTACGAAATAGGCGAGATTGAGACCAACTTCATCGTCACGGTCTATGGGAAGGACAACTTCTCCCGTTATTTCGACAACCTCATCACGCCGGATAAGGTCGTATATTACGACAATGAAAAAGGCCGGGAACTCAACGCGCTTGCGAAACTCCAATTGCTTCGGAGCCACGTTGTCGAACCCGACCTTAACAAGGTTATTATACGCCGACCGCAGTGCATAGTCAATAGCGAAACCGCAAGTCAGCATAGTTATAATCTCGCATCAGAAGCCAAATCCGCCCGCGACGCGAGCGCGATGCTGGCAGAGGAGCGCTATGGACATAACAACCACATTCAAGAGAATGAGGAGCGATGACATGACAAGAACATTGCACAAAATAGCAGAAGATGCACTTGAGGAAGCCTTTGCAACTGCAAAGTGCAACAAGCGCGGGCGCGGTCTGGTTGTCAAGAAAGGCAGTAAAGACAAGGAAACCTCGTTCAAGTTCAAGCTCTATGAATGCACCTTCGAGGCATTTATAAATGACGATTCCGTCACTTACTGTATTTACCCACGTCGGGTAAATCTGTCAGATAAATGGTTTGCCTCACTTTACGTCTGGTTCGACAAAGTTCCTGCTACGGAACACTCCAAATTCCGCAACACGATGGTTGCCGATTTCCGTGCTCTCTTCGTGTCTATCTTCAATACTCCTTTCGCATGGGAGGGTGCTGATTGGGAGAGTGGCAAAACTCCCTTCTTTCTCACCGATTCTTTTTGGCTCAATGAGCATCAGACCGCACCCGTCGCACTGGAATACCCGAATCAAACGATGAACAATGGGGTTATCCCCTTACGCTCCCTGTTGAAGTTGCAAGACGGATACAACCATGTCATCGGATACAAACCTTCCGAATCGGCTGGCAACCTCATGTTCCAAACGTTTCATTCCCGTACTGGCGGTATCAAACTGATGGATGACATAACGATATACGATTAAAGGAGGAATCACATGAAACTGGTAATCGCTGAGAAACCGATGCTCGCACGCGACATCGCACGCGCCATCTGCGGCAAGGAGGTATCGGAATCGGCGCGGCTGCCCATCTCGGGCAATGGATACACGGTCATCGCCTGCGCCGGTCACCTGCTCGAACTGGTGGAGCCGGATGCGGTGAACCCCGCATGGGGCAAACCTTGGTCGTTGGACGTGCTGCCCATCCAAATCGACGATTGGGCGAAGGAGCCGACCGAGGACAAGAAAGACTTGGTGGAGCGCATCGACTCGCTTTTGCCGGAGGCCGAGTGCGTCATCAACGCCGGTGACCCCGACGATGAAGGCCAGCTCATCGTTGATGAGGTGTTGGACTACCTCGGCTACGAGGGAGAGGTGCTGCGCGTTTACGTCAACGACAACATCGAAAAGAACATCGTCAAGGCGTTCGAGCGTCTGGTACCCAACGAGCAGTGCCGCCCTGCCGGTGACGCGGCATACGCCCGCCAGATGGCGGACAAGTGCTTCGGCGTGAACGAGACCCGCCTTGCCACCAAGCGGCTCGGGGGCCTGTTCTCCGTCGGTCGCGTGCAGACCCCAACCCTCGGATTGGTGGTCAACCGCGATGAGGCGATAGAGAACCACGTCACCCGGAAGTATTACGAGCTGACCGCTACCGGCAGCTGTGCAGACGCGTCGGGAGCACCGGTGTTCAAGTTCAAGCCGGACAAGGACATGTTGGCCGGTGAAAAGCACGTCTTCGACCGCGATGTCCTCGATGTCATCAAGGCGAAGCTGGACGGCTCGGGTATGTCCTTCTCCACGGTCATCTCGAAGAAGGTCGAGAACCCTCCCCTGCCCTACAACCTGACGGTGCTGCTGTCCGACATGTCCCGCCGCTACGGTTTCTCCGCATCGAAGACCCAGCAAATCACGCAGGACTTGCGTGATAAGTACAAGGCGATAACCTACAACCGCTCGGACTCCCAGTACCTCAAGGAGGAGCATTTCGCGCAGGCACCGGTGGTGCTTGCGCAGGCCATGGAGAACGTCGGGGCAATATGGCCGCTCGACTACTCCATCCACTCCAAGGCGTTCAACGAGAAGAACGTCACTGCGCACCACGGCATCATCCCGCAGGAGGTCAGCGCCCCCGTAGCCGACATGACCGGGGATGAGGCCAAGGTCTACACGGCCATCGTCGAGCGCTATGCCATGCAGTTCCTCCCACCCGCCACCTACGATGTGAGCACCAGTGCCTTCGCGGTCGATGGCGGGGAGTTCCAAGCCGTCGCGCGGCGCGTGCGCGAGGCCGGTTTCAAGGCCGTGTTCGGCAACGTCTCCGATGAGGACGGCGATGACGCGGCATCCGGCAACCCTTGGATTGACGAAGGCGACCATCGCCTTGAGCGCATCGAGTGCGCCGTCACCGAGAAGGAGACCGTCCCGCCCAAACCCTACACGGAAGGCACCCTCATCGCCGACATGGCATCCATCGCCAAGTACGTCACCGACCCGGAGGTCAAGGCCATCCTCAAGCAGAAGGACGACGGCAAGAAGGGCGAGCACGGCGGCATCGGCACCACGGCCACCCGAGCCTCCATCATCGAGAAGTTGAAGGAACGCGGGTACCTTGAGGACGTGAAGGGCAAGATTCGCTCCACCGAGAAGGCCCGCGCCTTCTACCATCTCCTGCCGCCCGAGATTCGCGGCGCGGACGTGACCGCCCGCTGGTGGCTCATCCAGCAGGACATCG
>OIBN01000113.1_pt1 | contig 54880 bp, 46 predicted proteins | sample 1581031 | NCBI WGS metagenome assembly OIBN01 (sample SAMEA3882531, study PRJEB24775) | human gut metagenome | biome: human-associated habitat; feature: intestine environment; material: feces | place: Netherlands | collected 2009/2010
TGCAGACCGTGCAGAAGGTCCGACGGCAGATCAACCCGAAACTGAAAATCGAGGGCATCCTGCTGACTATGACAGATAGCCGCACCAACTATGGGCAGCAGATCGACAACCTGATTCGAGGTGCCTACGGCAGCAAGATCAAGGTGTTCGACCAGACCATTCCCCGGTCTGTCCGTGCTGCGGAGATCAGTGCCGTGGGCAAGAGCATTTTTCAACACGACCCCAAAGGCAAGGTGGCAGAAGCCTACCGCTCTCTGACGAAGGAGGTGATGGCGAATGTCGAAAGGCAGCTTAAACGTGTCGCTGAAAGGGGCAGATGATATTTTCTCCACGGAAGAATCCCGACAGGAGCAACAACGGGAACAGGTTCAGCAGATTCCCATTGGAGAACTGTTCCCCTTCAAAGACCATCCCTTTAAGGTCTTGGATGACGAGTCCATGCAGCGCACCGTAGAAAGCGTAGAGCAGTACGGCGTATTGTCTCCGCTAATCGCCCGCCCACGCCCGGAGGGTGGCTATGAGATCATCTCCGGGCACCGCCGTCAGCACGCTGCACAGCTTGCCGGGCTGGACACCCTGCCGGTCATTGTCCGCAACATGGATGATGATGCCGCAGTTCTGCTTATGGTGGACAGCAATCTCCAACGTGAAAACATCCTGCCCAGTGAAAGGGCTTTTGCCTACAAAATGAAGCTGGAAGCCATTAAACATCAAGGAGCAAGAACAGACCTGACTTCTGTTCAAGTTGAACAGAAGTTGAGCGCCAGAGACCAGGTGGCAAAAGAAGCCGGTGAACGAAGCGGTATCCAGGTAATGCGATATGTTCGTTTGACTGAACTGATTCCAGAGCTTTTGGATATGGTGGATCTTAATTGATGAACGGCTTTGTGATCCGTCAAAATTAGGGCGGCTCCGTTTTACCTGTGCCCATGAGCTGGCTCATTGGGTACTACATAAGAAGTTGTACTCTGGTACTGGAGATGTTGCTGCTTATAACGGAAATGTTTCTTCCGACGAAAGTCATGGCATAATTGAGCGTCAGGCGGATACTCTGGCTTCTGCTCTGCTGATGCCTTTACCGCAGATCAAAAAATGTTTTTACCGGCTTAAAATAGGCCGGACAGATGAACAGCTCATTGCTGAAATGGCAAATATTTTTGAGGTTTCCAAGCAAGCAATGCAGATTCGTCTAAAATCCAGAAACCTGATATAACCAAATGGGGGAATAGAGAGAGGCACTGCCCTCTCTCACGCTCCTCTGCTATGCTATTTTGTACCTAATATGTTCGCAATATTGCGAACAAGGAGGAATATTCTATGAGGAAAGAAAGCACAACAATTCAAAAATGTAACAGCAGACTAACAGCTTTAGGGCTTAACAGCGACGCTGCGTTTCATAGAAGTAAGCTGATTCTAAAGATTTACCGTGATGTAGTCTGGGTTCTGAGTGAACGGGCAGAAGAATTGCAAGAAACTGCTTGGATTATGGGAGAACAAGATATAGAGTCTGGCCTCTGCTATCTTGAAAATTTTGCACCAGATATTGAACTGCAAGCCTTTGAAGAAAAAGTTTGCTGCCTTGTTCAAAATCAAATGCTGGTCAATATTATTGACCGTGCACTCCTTCGTCTGAAACGGTATCCGGATCGAGGAGAACTTTACTATGAAATTTTGACTAAGCAATTTATCTATCGGTTCAACAGTACAGAGAAAGAATTGCTGGAAGAACTAAATATAGAGCGCAGTGTCTTTTATGACCGAAAACGAGAAGCCATCTATTTATTTTCTGTTTGCTTGTTTGGATATTCTATTCCAGAAGTCCTGGAGGAGCTGCCCCGACTAAATCCCGACTAAATCCCGACAAATCCCCGACCTAATCCCTACTCCCTTCCGACTTCCGACCTGCTATACTTGTTATAGTGGCAGGAATGCGCTAAATTGAATACTTTTCTACATAAGGCCCGGCATTAACCGGGCTTTTTTCATTCCTGCTGCAATATGGCGGCAGGAACATGGCTGGAGGTGAAAACACTTCCGGCCTTTTTCTTTGCCCGGTATTAGGAGGCCGGTATGCGCTGGGAGGCGTACATAGCAAAATATCCATGACACCGTTCAAATTCACTGACTACCAAGAATTTGAACGGAGGAAAGGATATGACGAGAGTATTCATTTGGAAAAATAACAGCCCACAGGAATGGGAGGAAATCAGTTTTTCAGCGTTCAGTAAGGCACGCCGCAATGGTTGCTTTACTGGGCGCTTTTTTGTTGAAACAGTCAAAATGTTCCGTGATGAAGATGACCGCATTATCATGGAATGTTCTCGCAAAGATTTTGAAAAATACCAACAGGAGGACCGCCACAGCCGCTATCTCCAAGAACATGAGAAAAGCCGCTCTATATTCCCAGCTTCCCATGTGGGAGATCGTGACGGCACAGAGGAAGGTTATCAGGATGCTGGATAGCTTTGAAGATTGGTATGCCGGCCAGTTCCACTATAAAAAAGTGGATGGTACACCGCCCGGAGAGAAATGGAGGCATACTACGATGTCAGTTCCGGAAATGGCGGATCTTTTGGGGCTGAAATCTGGCACAGCTTATGACCTTGTTAAAAGGGGCTATTTTGAGACGACCTTGATTGATCGAAGAATTCGTATCATTACCAGCAGTTTTGAAGCCTGGTATCAAAAGCAAACTCATTATGTGAAAATCTCAGAAAGGAGCAATGAAAATGGCATCTATCGTGAAGCGTAAAAGCAAATATTCTGTGGTGTATGATTACACAGATGAAAACGGAAAACGCAGACAGCGTTGGGAAACCTTCAGCACAAATGCAGAAGCAAAAAAACGAAAAAAGCAAATTGAGTATGAGCAGGACTCTGGAACCTTCTTTATTCCTACGGCAAAGACCCTGAACGATCTGCTCGATGAATATATGTCCAGCTATGGTGTAAATACCTGGGCAATGTCAACATATGAAAGCCGCCGTGGTCTGGCGAGAAACTACATAACTCCTATTATCGGAGATATGTTACTATCCGACATCACTCCAAGGATGATGGATAAGTATTACCGTGATCTGCTCTCTGTGAAAACGGTAAGCGTCAACAACCGCAAACCCACAAGCGAATATCTGACCCCGCATACAGTAAGAGAAATTCACAAGCTACTTCGCAGTGCCTTTAATCAGGCGGTGCGTTGGGAACTAATCAGCCGTAACCCTGTCCTGAATGCGACACTTCCCAAAGAAGAACATAAAGAACGGGATATATGGACTGCCGAAACGCTGAGCAAGGCGATGGAAGTCTGTGATGATCCTATCCTCTCCCTTGCCTTAAATCTGGCGTTTTCCTGCTCTTTACGCATTGGCGAAATGCTGGGCCTTACCTGGGACTGCATTGATATTGCACCACAGAGCATAGAAAATGGTTCAGCTTATATATTCGTCAACAAAGAGCTGCAACGGGTTACACGAGGTGCATTGGACGATTTGAGCGACAAAGGTGTTATTAAGAAGTTTCCACCTTGCATAGCCAGTACCCATACTGCTCTGGTCCTGAAAGAGCCTAAAACCAAAACCAGTATTCGCCGCGTGTACCTGCCGAAAACAGTTGCCTATATGCTGGTAGAGAGAAAAAAAGAAATCGACGAGCTGATGGATCTGTTTGGAGACGAATACATCGACAATAACCTGGTCTTTTGCTCCAGCAATGGCCGTCCGATGGAAAGCCAGGTGATTAACCGTGCTTTCAATAAACTTATCAAAGAAAACGGACTGCCTCATGTTGTATTCCATTCTCTCCGCCACTCCAGCATCACCTACAAGCTGAAACTCAATGGCGGCGATATGAAATCCGTCCAGGGCGACTCTGGTCATGCTCAGGTAAAAATGGTTGCAGATGTCTATTCTCACATCATCGACGAGGATCGCTGCATAAACGCTCAGCGATTGGAGGAAGCATTTTACTCATCCAAGACTCCTGATCCTGTTGAAGATACAGAGCCTAAAACTGCGGATACTGCCGTCACTGAAAGTGATGCAGCGAAGATACTGGAACTGCTTAAAAATCCCGAAACTGCCGCACTGCTCAAGCAGCTGGCAAAAGCTTTATAAAGTCCCTCCCTCAGAAGAACGCCTCTCACTTTGTGAGAGGTTTTCTTCGTTTGAACCACTTTGCACAGTGACCAAACACTTTTTTTGTTAGCAAGGTTCTGAAAGCATTTTTGAGCGATGTTAGCAAATTCGCGATTTTGTTTGCAACTTCCTCTAATTTCTGCTAACAAATGTTTGCAAGTTCCTTTGGTAAAAATCGAACCTCTGACTTACCGCCTTTCTTAGCAAAAGGCCAAATCTCGTTAGCAAATGTTAGCAAACCAAGGTTTTTTGCAAAAAATCCACAAAAGCCGCAGAAATAAGAAAAGCCGAAAACCCTGATAAATCAAAGGTTTTCGGCGTGTTTGCTGGCGTCCCTGGCGGGATTCGAACCCACGGCCTTTCGCTTAGGAGGCGAACGCTCTATCCTGCTGAGCTACAGAGACTTATATTAAATTGAGACTGGCAACGATCACTTTTCCCCGTAAGGCAGCTGGTAGAGCACAACCTTAGGAGGCGTGTGCTCTATCCAGCTGAGCTATATGGACGTGTCTGATATATGATTATAGCCCGATCAAAGTCGAACTGCAATCCCTTATTTAGTTTTTTTGAGGTGACCGTTGTAACGCAACCTTAGGAGGCGGTCGCTCTATACAACTGAGCTACGGAGGCATACGCCTATATTTTACTATCCGGAGCGCGGATTGTCAATGCGTAATTCCGATTGCGGGATCTGCGGCCGGAAAGACGGTTGCATTCCGACCGGGAGATGGTGTATGCTATGAAAAATGAGGGCCGCGGTCGGCCCGCGGGAGGTGCGTGATATGCGGTACGAAAACGGTTGGATTTTTGCGGACGGACGGTTCGCCCGGGGAGGCTTCTCTGTGGAAAACGGGCGGTTTGCCCATGTGCTGGAGGATGTCCCGGGCCCGGCGGAGGATCTGGACGGGGCGCTGGTGATCCCGGGGCTGGTGGATATCCACGTTCACGGCTGCGCCGGTGCGGACTTCTCCGACGGGGACTATGCGGGCCTGGTGCGTATGGCCCGGTATCTGGCCCGGCGGGGCGTCACCTCCTTCGCTCCGGCCTCCATGACCCTGCCCTATGACGCACTGGATAAGGCCTTTCACGCTGCGGCGCGGCTGCGCCGGGAGGGCCTTGCGGACGGGGCCCGACTGATGGGCATTCAGATGGAGGGACCGTTTCTCTCCCGGGAGAAACGAGGCTCCCAGAATCCGGCATATCTGCGTCTGCCGGACTGGGACAGGTTTTTGCGGCTGTATGACGCGGCGGAGGGACTGCTGCGCATTGTGGACGTGGCCCCGGAGCTGCCGGGGGCGGCGGAGTTTACCCGCCGTGCGTCGGAAAAATGCCGGGTGTCCGTGGCCCACACCGCCGCCGGATACGACCAGGCTGCCGCCGTGTTTGATGCGGGAGCCACCCATCTGACCCACCTGTTCAACGCCATGTCCGGCATTCACCACCGCCATCCCGGCCCCATTGGGGCCGCATCGGAGCGGGAGAACGTCACGGCGGAGCTGATCTGCGACGGTATCCACGTCCATCCCAGCGCTGTGCGGATGGCTTTTCGGCTGTTCCCGAGGCGCATCTGCCTTATCTCTGACGCCCTGCGCTGCTGCGGTATGGCCGACGGGTCCTACTCCCTGGGCGGCCAGGAGATCCTTCTGTCCGGCGGGGTGGCCCGGCTGACCGGCGGCGCCATTGCCGGAAGCGCCGCCGACCTGTATCAGTGCATGCGACGGGCCGTATCCTTCGGCATTCCTCGGGAGCAGGCCGTCTGGGCGGCCACGGCTCTGCCTGCCCGGGTGATCGGCCGGGAAAGCGAAACCGGCGCCATAGCCGACGGGCGGGCGGCGGATTTTGTGATCTGCGGCGGTGAGCTGGAGCCCGAGGCTGTGTACCTGGGCGGAAAGCGCCTGGAACAAAGTGTCGGCCCTTTTGCACCCAGCCAGTGAAAATTCCCCCGAAAATCCATTGTGGACCGGGAGATTCTATGGTATAATGAGAAATCAATGTAAAATGGGCCTGTATGCCTGAGGGAGGGAACACCCTTGAACAAAAAGCTCACCAACGTCCTGCGTACCAACGTCACCCTGTATTTTATCTGCCTGGTGCTGTTTGCCCTGGCGGCTATCCCCTTTGATGTGCGCCTGGCCATCGGCGAGGGGGCAGCGGCGGTGCTGCTGCTGATCATCGCCCGGCGGCGCAGCCGCTCCGTGCAGCAGAGTATGCGCCAGTATATGGACCGCTTCACCGGCGGCATGGATTCCGCCCGGTCCAGCAACATGCTGTTTGCCCCGCTGCCTATGATGGTGTTCGATGCGGACACCCAGGCCGTGGTGTGGTGCAACGACGGCTTTCTGGAGCTGACGGAGCAGAAGGAGGGCGTGTTCGACGCCCATCTCAACGCCGTGGTTCCGTCGTTTTCCGTCCGTTGGCTGCTGGAGGGAAAAAACGAGTGCCCGGAGAACGTGGTGTGGAACCACCGGATCTATCGGGTGTACGGCGGCCTGACCCGCCCCACTCCGGACACCCCCTCCACTATGGCCACTACCTATTGGATGGACGTTACCGATTCCGAGCAGCTGCGCCAGACCCTGCAGATGACCCGGCCTGTGGTGGCCATCCTGATGGTGGACAATTATGAGGACCTGATGAAGGCCTGCCCCGAGAGCAAGCGCTCCGCCGTGCTGGCTCAGCTGGAGGAAAAGCTGGACCAGTGGTCCGCCGGAGCCGACGGCCTGATGCTGCACTATGACCGGGACCGGTATCTGTTCGTATTCGAGGAGCGCAGCTATTCCGACTATGCCCAGCACCGGTTCGCCGTGCTGGATACCGTCCGGGAGGTGGCGGCAGGCGGCGTGGCGGCCACTCTGTCCATCGGCGTGGGCCGGGATGCCGACAGCTTCGACGCCCTGTTCAAAAATGCGTCTATGGCCCTGGAGATGGCCCTGAGCCGCGGCGGCGACCAGGCGGTGGTAAAGGACCGGATGAACTTCCAGTTTTACGGCGGCCGGGCCAAGACCACGGAAAAACGCACCAAGGTGAAATCCCGGGTCATGGCCAACGCCCTGGGCGAGCTGATGGACGACGCCCGTCAGGTGTACGTCATGGGCCACAGCTATGCGGATATGGATTCCCTGGGCGCGGCGGCGGGCGTGTGCTGCATTGCCCGCAAGCGGGGCAGAAAGTGCCAGATCGTCATTGACACGGAAAACAATGCCGTTCACCCTATGCTGCGCAAGCTGGCGGACCAGCCGGAGTATCACGGGGCCTTTATCACCGGCAACGAGGCCTTTCTGAAGGTCCAGCCCGGCACCCTGCTGGTGGTGGTGGACACCAACCGCCCCGGCAGCGTGGAGTCCGAGCAGCTGCTGGAGACCTGCAACCGGGTGGCGGTCATCGACCACCACCGCCGGGGCAGCAGCTATATCGAAAAAATGGCTCTGAATTATCACGAGCCCTATGCCTCCTCCGCCTCGGAGCTGGTGACGGAGCTGCTGCAATACCTGGTGGAGCCCGGGGACATCCTCAAGTGCGAGGCGGAGGCCCTGCTGGCCGGTATCGTGCTGGATACCAAGAATTTCACCAACCGCACCGGCGGCCGCACCTTTGAGGCGGCGGCCTATCTGCGCCGGGCCGGGGCCGATACCTCCGATGTGCAGCGGATGTTCCAGGGGGACCTGAAATCCATGATCGCCCGGTACGACATTATCCGGCAGGCCCAGCTGTACCGCGGGGATCTGGCCATTGCGGCCCTGGACACCACCTGCGACCGGGTGACGGCCGCCAAGGCCGCCGACGAGCTGCTGACCCTCAAGGGTATCCGGGCCTCCTTTGTCCTGTATCCCAAGGACCAGGGGGTGTACATTTCCGCCCGCTCTCTGGGCGAGGTCAACGTGCAGGTCATTGTGGAGGCTCTGGGCGGCGGCGGCAATTCCACTACCGCCGGGGGCCAGCTGAACACTCCGAACATTGCCGTTGCCCGCACGGCTCTCCTGCGGGCCATTGACGAGTATTTTGAAAAGTAATATAGCAAATAGGAGGAACCAATCATGAAAGTGATCTTACAGAAGGATATCCGCGGCAAGGGCAAGAAGGGCCAGATGATCGAGGTGGCCGAGGGCTATGCCCGCAACTTCCTGCTGCCCAAGGGCGACGCCATTCCCGCCACCGCCGACGCCATGAACACCATGCGCCTGCAGGAAAAGGCCAAGGCCAAGGCCGATGCCGAGGCAAAGGCTGCGGCTCAGGCTATTGCCGAGCAGCTCAAGGGCATTCAGGTGAAGATCCCCTGCAAGGGCGGCGAGGGCGGCAAGCTGTTCGGCTCCGTCACCACCAAGGAGATCTCCGCCGCGCTGAAGGAGCAGTTCGGCCTGGAGCTGGACAGCAAGAAGCTGGTGCTGCCCGACGCCATCAAGTCCTTCGGCGGCTACCAGGTCAAGGCCAAGCTGGGCTATGAGATCAGCGGCCTGGTGAACGTTCTGGTCTGCGAGGCCAAGTAAAGCAAAAAACCTTTACAGCTTATGGAAAGGAGCGGATTCTCATGCCCACGGATGAATTGCTGATTCGCCAGATGCCCCACTCTCCGGAGGCGGAGCAGGCGGTGCTGGGCTCTATGCTCATCGACGCCGACTGCGTGAAGGACGTGATGGATAAGCTCCAGCCGGAGGACTTCTATCTGCGCCGGAATCGGGAGATCTTCGAGACCATCTATTCCATGTTCGTCTACTCCAAGCCCATCGACGGCGTTACCGTGGCGGGAGAGATGGAGCGGGCGGGCCTGTCCACCGACGACACCCGGAGCTATCTGGTCCAGCTGATGGAGGTGACCCCCACCAGCGCCAACGTCATGGAATATGTCCAGATCGTCCGGGAAAAGGCCCTGCTGCGGGCGGTGGCCGCCGCCGCGTCGGACATCACCGCCATGGTCCAGGAGGGCGCCGGGGAGGCGTCCAAGGTTCTGGAGGCGGCGGAGCAGAAGATCTATGCCATCCGCCGGGGCCGCAGCGCCCAGAACATGGTGCCCATCAGCGTGGTGCTGCAATCCGTCCTGGAGCGGCTGGGAGAGCTTACCGCCGCCGGCGGAGAGACTATGCCGGGGCTGACCACCGGCTTTTCCGACTTGGACCGGAAGATCAACGGCCTGAATAAGTCGGACCTGCTGCTGCTGGCCGGCCGCCCCGGTATGGGCAAGACCAGTATGGGCCTGAACGTGGCGGTGAACGCCGCCAAGGCCAGCCGGAAAACCGTGGCCGTGTTCTCCCTGGAAATGTCCCGGGAGCAGCTGGTGACCCGGCTGCTGGCCGGGGAGGGCCTCATCGACAATACCCGTCTGGTCACCGGCAACCTGCGGGAGAGCGACTGGGTCCGCATTGCCGAGGGCGCGTCTACCCTCAGCCGGCTGGACATCCGCATCGATGACAACCCCCTGCTGACGGTGGCGGACATGAACGCCAAGTGCCGCCGTCTGGACGATCTGGGCCTGGTGGTCATCGACTATCTGCAATTGATGACCTCCGCCGGGGGCAAGGGCTACAGCGGCGAAAACCGCCAGCAGGCGGTGTCGGACATCAGCCGTATGCTGAAGATCATGGCTAAAGAGCTGCAGGTGCCGGTGCTGTGTCTGTCCCAGCTGTCCCGTGCCAATGAAAAGCGGGACGACAAGCGGCCCATGCTGTCGGACCTCCGCGAATCCGGCGCCATCGAGCAGGACGCCGACATCGTTATGTTCCTGTACCGGGACGATTATTACAACAGCGATTCCGAAAAGCGCAACATCGCCGAGTGCATCGTGGCCAAAAACCGCCACGGCGAGACCGGCAAGGTGGAGCTGCGGTGGCTGCCGGAATACACCTCCTTCGGCACCCTGGAAAACCGCTATCAGGAGGAAGGATAATGGACCTGCGTCCGTTTATGGAGCGGTGGGGCATGCTGCCCCCCTCCGGCGGCACCATGCTGGTGGCCGTGTCCGGGGGGCGGGACTCCGTGTGCCTGCTGCACTATCTGGCCACCATGCCCCGGGATTTTTCCGTGGCGGCGGCCCATCTGGACCACGGCCAGCGGCCCACGGCAGGCCGGGACGTTGCCTTTGTCCGGCAGCTGTGCCGGGAGCTGGACGTTCCCCTGACGGTGGAGCGGGCGGACGTGCCCGCCCTGGCCCGGCAGCGGGGTGTCGGCCTGGAGGAGGCCGGACGCATGGCCCGGTACGACTTTTTCCGCCGCACAGCGGACAGCCTGGGCGCTCAGCGCATTGCCACCGCCCACCATGCCGCCGACCAGGCGGAGACGGTGCTGCTGAACCTGGTCCGGGGTACGGGCATGCAGGGGCTGGCGGGCATTCCGCCGGTGCGGGGGCGCATCGTCCGCCCCCTGCTGGAAACGTCCCGGGACGACATCGAGACATACCTGAAAACGCACGGCCTGTCCCACGTGGAGGACGAGACAAACCGGGACACCTCCCTGGGCCGGAACCGGCTGCGCCGGGAGGTCATGCCCGGGCTCCTGTCCCTGCACCCCGGGGCCGCCGCCAGCATCTGCCGCACGGCGGAGCTGCTGCGGCGGGAGGACGCGTTTCTGGACTCTCTGGCGACAGCATATCTGCCGCAGGAGGGACTGTCCGCCAGCCGGGAGAGGCTGCTGTCCGCGCCGGAGGTGCTGCGGCTGAGGGCCCTGCGCCTGCTGGCCGGTCGTCTGCCGGTGGGGAAAAAGGACTTCACCGCCGCCCACTACCGGGCTATGGCGGAGCTTCTGGAGGGCGGCGGCATGACGGCGCTGCCCGCCGGAGCCATGGCCCTGTGCCGGAACGGAAAGCTGACCCTGCTGCCGCCGGAGCCGCCCCTGGGGCCCATGCCCCTGGAGCCGGGGGAGAATTTTTGGGGAGAATACACAATTTCCGTCCGGAAAACCGCCGGAAATTTTTCGCAGAAAAGGGATGCAATTCTGCTGAACTGTGATAAGATAAACGGTGCGCTTTCCGTGCGGCCCTATCGGGGGGCCGACCGGCTGACCCTGCCCGGCAGCCGGGGCGGGCGCAGCGTCAAGCGTCTGCTGGCGGACCGGGGGATCCCTCCGGAAAAGCGCGGGCGCATCCCGGTGCTGTGCGTCGGGGACCGGCCTGCCGCCCTGTGGGGCGTGGGCACGGATGTTGAATTTCTGCCGGAGAAAACCGGCCTATATACAGAGATTACTGTATCAACAAATGGAGGAAACCACAATGGCTAAGAGCAACATGGACCAGGATATTCTGAAGGTCCTCATCACCCAGGACGAGATCCATGCCCGCATCCAGGAGCTGGGCGACCGGCTGTATGAGCGGTTCCACGACAAGAACCCCATGTTCGTGGGCGTTCTCAACGGGTGCTTCATCTTTATGGCGGACCTGGTCCGCGCCGCCCAGCTGAAAAGCGAGGTGGAATTCATCGGCCTGTCCTCTTATAAAAACGCTACCAAGTCCTCCGGCAGCGTCCAGATCACCCGGGACCTGCAGCGGGACATCAACGGCCGGGACATCATCGTGGTGGAGGACATTCTGGACTCCGGCAACACCCTGGCCTTTTTGAAGGACTATATGCTGGCCAAGGGGGCCAAGAGCATCACCATCGTTACTCTGCTGGATAAGCCTGCCCGCCGGGAGAAGGCCATCACCGCCGACCTGTCCGGGTTCGTGGTGCCCGACGAGTTCGTGGTGGGCTACGGCCTGGATTACTGCCAGCAGTACCGCAATATGCCCTATATCGGCGTTCTGAAGCCGGAGGTCTATACCAAGTAACAATCGGGCATCGGCCCAGTGGAGGAAGGGAGGAGCATTCCTGTGGAAGAACAAGAGAGGCGCCCCATTGGGGGCAAACGCCTGGCCCCGGAGGACAGGGGCAGCTTTTGGAGCAATTGGGGCTATCTGATCGTTACCGCCGCGGTGATCGTGGTGCTGTTCAAGGTGATCTTCCAGCTGAGCTGGGTGCCCTCCGGGTCCATGGAGACCACCATTCCAGAGCACACCCTGCTGATCTCGTGGCAGCTGCCGTATATGGTGTCGGACCCCACGCCGGAGCGGGGGGATATCGTCACCTTCTGGAGCGACGAGCTGAACAAGCTGCTGGTGAAGCGGGTGGTGGGTCTGCCTGGGGACGACATCGCGTTCCGGGACGGCTATACCTATGTCAACGGTGAGATGCTGGATGAGGCGTATCTGCCCAGGCAGGGCATTACCCAGTCCAACGCCAGCTTCCAGGTGCCGGAAGGCTGCGTCTTTTTCATGGGCGACAACCGCACCGGCTCCAACGACGCCCGGTTCTGGAACGAACCTTATATTTCCGTGGACCACATCCGGGCCCGGGTGATGGTGGGCATTTCCGTCCTGCCGGACAACAGCTGGCGGGGCGTCCGCGTCATTCATTAAAAGAGAGGGGGGCCTTTATTGACTGCCAAGCGAAAATTCGGCTGGGGGGCCGCGCTGCTCCTGCTGCTGGCTGCATGCTTCGTATACTACCTGGTGACGGGCATGCGCAGCGCCGGCACCATCAGCTATGCCCAGCTGCGGCAGCTGTTTCAGGACGAGAAGGTCCAGGAGTTTGCCATCAGCAACACCCGGCTCACAGCCAAGCTCCAGGACGGCAGCACCGTCAGCTGTGATCTGTATGATTTCCAGGTGTTTTACAACGACCTGAACGATCTGGTGGTGCAGCAGAACCAGCAGGGGATCATCAAGGACTATGCCTATCGCGCCGACCACTCTACCAATTGGCTCCAGATCCTGCTGCCCTATGTGGCGGTGATTCTGGGATTCATCCTGCTGATGAATCTGATGGCACGGATGACCGGGGCAGGCCCCGGCGGGGCCCAGGACCGGATGTCACACTTCGGCGACGCCCGGATCCAGGACGTGCCCCAGGACAGCAAGGTTTCCTTCCGTGATGTGGCGGGCGCCGACGAGGAGAAGGAGGAGCTCCGGGAGATCGTGGAGTTCCTGCGCCAGCCGGATAAATACCTGGCCCTGGGGGCCCGCATCCCCAAGGGCGTGCTGCTGGTGGGCCCTCCGGGCACCGGCAAGACCCTGCTGGCCAAGGCCGTGGCCGGTGAAGCAGGGGTGAAATTCCTTTCCATCTCCGGCTCCGATTTTGTGGAGATGTATGTAGGCGTGGGTGCGTCCCGGGTCCGGGACCTGTTTCGCCAGGCCAAGCAGAATTCCCCGGCTATCATTTTTATCGACGAGATCGACGCCGTGGGCCGCCAGAGAGGCAGCGGTCTGGGCGGCGGCCACGACGAGCGGGAGCAGACCCTGAATCAGCTGCTGGTGGAAATGGACGGCTTTGCCGCCAACCAGGGCGTGGTGGTCCTGGCCGCCACCAACCGGGTGGACATTCTGGACCCGGCCCTGCTGCGCCCCGGACGGTTCGACCGCCAGGTGTATGTGGGCCTGCCGGATATCAAGGGCCGCCAGGAGATCCTGGCCGTCCACGCCAAGAACAAGCCCCTGGCGGAGGATGTGGACCTGGAGAAGCTGGCCAAGGGCACCTCCGGCTTTACCGGCGCAGACCTGGAAAACCTGCTGAACGAGGCGGCCCTGCTGGCCGGACGCCGGGACGAGAAGGCCATCACCATGGCCGACCTGCAGCAGTCCGTCATCAAGGTCATCGCGGGACCCGAGAAGCACAGCCGGGTGATCCCCGAGCACGAGCGCCGGCTCACCGCCTATCACGAGGCGGGCCACGCCGTGGTGATGCACACCCTGCCGGATCTGGACCCCGTGCATCAGATCACCATTGTGCCCCGGGGCCAGGCAGGCGGCATGACCATCTTCCTGCCCGACGAGGATCGCAGCTATCTGTCCCGCACCCATCTGCTCAACAGCATTGCGGGGCTTCTGGGCGGCCGGGCGGCGGAGCAGCTGGTGCTGGGAGATATCTCCACCGGCGCGTCCAACGACATCAGCCGGGCCACCCAGCTGGCCCGGAAAATGGTGGGGACCTACGGCATGTCCGACCGCATGGGCAGCGTGGCCTTTGACGCGGGACACGACGAGGTGTTCATCGGCCGGTCCATGGCCCAGACCCGCCCCTATTCCGAGGAAACGGCGGCGGAGATGGACCGGGAGATCCGCCGCATCCTGGACGAGGCCTATGGCCGCTGCACGGAGATCCTGGAAAAATACCGCCCTCAGCTGACAGAGGTGGCGGAGTTCCTGCTCCAGCATGAGACCATGACAGCCCAGGAATTTGAACAGATTTTCGCATCCAAGGACAAGAAATAACGGCAAAAAAAGAGAGCACCGCCGCGGCGGTGCTCTCTTTTTTGATTGCGGGTGGGTTATTGGTCCTCCTCGGTGAAGTGGACGTGGGAGAAAATGTGGTCCTGGCAGAAGCAGCGGTAGCCGACGCATTTGCTGCAATAGCGGAATTGCAGGTCGGGATAGTCCGTGTCCGTGCGGCCGCAGACGGCGCATTTGTGGTGATAGCCCTTTTGCTGCTGCTGTTGCCGCACGGCCTTTTTGAAGTTTACCGTCTGGGGCGCGTGCTGGTATTTCCGGCGCTGGATAAACGCGTCGATAGCGGGCCAGATGAACACCAGGAAGTTCAGCAGCGCCACCACCGGCAGGATGGCTCCCAGCCAGCTGCCTGCCAGCAGGGACTGCACAATGCCGATGACAAACACCGCGATATCCAGCCACGCCAGCCATTTGATCTTCACGGGGATGAAGAAGAACAGCAGCAGCTGGGTATCCGGATATAGGAAGGCAAAGGCCAGGAACATGGACAGGTTCACATATCCCGTTCCACCCACGGAATAGCCCACGCCGGAAATGGCGGAGGCGGCCAGGGTGGCGATCACCGTCAGAAGCACGCCGCTCCAGTAATAGAGGTTGAAGCGGGCGGTGCCCCACTGGCGCTCCAGGGACGAACCGATCCAGTAGTAAAGATACAGGCTGAGGGCCAGTCGGAGGGGACTGGAGCTGGTGGGGACGAAAATAAAGGTGACGATGCGCCAGAGCTCCCCGTGGAGCACCTTGCTGCCGTTGAGATACAGGAAGCTCACGGCATTGGCGTCGGTGCGCATGGTCAGCAGCATCAGCACATAGACCACCACATTGCCGATGACGATCCAGCGCATAAGGTCCGGAATACCGAACCGGGGATGCCGGGCGCAGAAGCGGTCGGCGGCGTCATAGAGCTTTTTCAAGGGGAAATTCCTCCAATACGATTCAAGTGGCTCTATTGTAACCGATTGCGGGTGAAAAGTCATTACCTTTTTTTGAACATTTGGTTCCCGGCGCTATGCAAAAGGGCGAAAACGTGGTAAAATAACAATTCAAGTGCTGGGAAAGGGGGCGGCGATGTGTTCAAGCGGGTATATGTGGAGATCACCAATGTGTGCAATCTCTCCTGTTCCTTCTGCCCCGGCACCGGCCGCCCGGCGCGGTTCCTGGCCCCGGCGGAGTTCCGGACCTTGGCGGAAAGGCTCCGCGGCCACACGGAGTATCTGTACCTCCATGTGATGGGGGAGCCGCTGCTGCACCCGCAGCTGGAGGAGCTCCTGGCCGTTGCCCGGGAGCTGGGCTTCCGGGTGTGTGTCACCACCAACGGGACGCTGCTGCCCCGGCGGGGACAGGCCCTGTCCGGCGTGCATAAGGTCAGCATATCCCTCCACAGCTTCGAGGGAAACGACTGCCCCGGCAGCATGGAGGAATATCTTTCCGGCGTGTGGGATTTCTGCTGCCGGGCCTCGGCAGAGGGGACTCTGTGTGCCCTGCGCCTGTGGAACATCGGCGGGCGGGACAGCTGCAACGGTCAGGTGCTGGCCTTCCTGGGGGAACAGCTGGGCCGGGACGTGCTGTCTATCCCCACGGACCGCCGGGGGAACCGGAGGCTTTCCGCGAATGTTTTCCTGGAGCAGGCGGAAAAATTTGATTGGCCGGACCCGGAGGCTCCGGAGAGCGGCACGGAGTTCTGCCACGGGCTGCGGCAGCAGCTGGCCGTTTTGTGCGACGGCACGGCGGTGCCCTGCTGCCTGGACGGAGAGGGACGCATGGCCCTGGGGAATCTGTTTGACCAGCCAGTGGAGGAGATTCTGGCATCGCCACGGGCGGCGGCCATCCGGGAGGGCTTCTCCCGCCGCCGTCCGGCAGAGGAGCTGTGCCGCCGGTGCGGCTATGCCGCGAGGTTTTAGGATATGGATGCAATACAGGAAAAACTCAACCGGCTGCCCGGGGCGCTGCTGCCCTGGTACCGGGAAAACCGCCGGGTGCTGCCCTGGCGGGAGCAGGTGTCCGCCTACCGGACCTGGGTGTCGGAGATCATGCTGCAGCAGACCCGGGTGGCGGCGGTGATCCCGTATTTTCAGCGGTTTATGGCGGCGTACCCGTCGGTGGAGGCTTTGGCCGCCTGCGACGAGGGGCAGCTGATGAAGCTGTGGGAGGGCCTGGGCTATTACAGCCGGGCCCGGAATCTGCGCCGGGCGGCGCAGATCATCGCGGAGCAGTACGGCGGGGCGTTTCCCCGGACGTATGAGGAGCTGACCGCCCTGCCCGGCATCGGGGACTATACCGCCGGAGCCATTTTGTCCATCGCCTTTGGGGAGCCTGTCCCGGCGGTGGACGGCAACGTGCTGCGGGTGGCGGCCCGGGTAGGCGGCTGCCGGCTGGATATTCTGGACCAGAAAAACCGGCGGCAGTTCCGGCGGTGGATGGAGGCGGCTATGCCACAGGAAGCCCCGGGGGCCTTCAACAAGGCGCTGATGGACCTGGGAGCCGGGGTGTGCCTGCCCAACAGCGCACCCCTGTGCGATAGCTGCCCGGCGGCGGCATTCTGTGCCGCCCGGGAGCAGGGCTGCCAGCGGGAGCTGCCGGTGCGGGCCCCGAAGAAGGAGAAGCGCCGGGAGGAAAAAACCGTGTTCCTGCTGCTGGGGCCGGAGGGGGTGGCCCTGCGGCAGCGGCCGGATACCGGACTTCTGGCGGGGCTGTGGGAATATCCCCATGTTCCCGGACGGCTGACGGAGGAACAGGCGGCGCAGCAGCTGCGCGCCTGGGGCCTGACGGCCCACCGGTGGCTGCGGCAGCTGGAGGCCAGGCACCTGTTCACCCACATCCGCTGGGACATGACCGGCTACCTGGTGCAGGTGGAGGGCCGGGGGCCGGAGGATTGGCTCTGGGCCGATGGGGCTATACGGGCCCGGCTGGCGGTGCCCTCCGCCTTTGAAAAATTCACGCGGGCCCTGCCCGCAGAAGGAGAATGACGATGGCGCAGCTTTATTTCAAATATGGGGCCATGGGCTCCAGCAAAACCGCCAACGCTCTGATGGCGCGGTTCAATTACGAGGAGCGGGGCCAGGAGACCCTGATGGTGAAGCCCCGCCTGGACACCCGGGACGGAGATCACATGGTCACCTCCCGCATCGGTCTGACCCATCCCTGTGTGTATTTTGACGAAATGCGGGCCCGGCCCGATGAGGAATTGCAGAAATACGCCTGCATCATCATTGACGAAGCCCAGTTTCTCACCAAGGATGAGGTATTTTACCTGGTCCACCTGGTGGACGACTGCGGCATCCCCGTGCTGTGCTACGGCCTGAAGGCAGACTTCCGGGGCCAGCTGTTCGAGGGCAGCTATTATCTGCTGGCTATGGCGGACAAGCTGGAGGAGGTCAAGACCGTCTGCTGGTGCGGCAAAAAGGCCGCCTTCAACGCACGGTTTGACGGACAGGGCCGGGTGGTGAAGGAGGGCGAGCAGGTGGTGCTGGGGGCCAACGACCGGTATACCAGCCTCTGCCGCCGCCACTGGATGGCAGGGGACCTGGGCCCGGACTTCGATATTCACAAGGTATGAGATGCACCCTTTGCCCCCGGCTGTGCGGCGCGGAGCGCACGGAGACGGCGGGAAGCGGCTTCTGCCGGATGCCGGCAGGGCCGGTGGTGGCCCGGGCGGGGCTCCACATGTGGGAGGAGCCCTGCATCAGCGGCACCCGGGGCAGCGGCACGGTGTTCTTCTCCGGCTGCACCCTGGGCTGCGTATTCTGTCAGAACCATGAGATCTCCGCCCAGGGCGTGGGAAAGCCCGTGTCCGTGGACCGGCTGAGGGAGATCTTCCGGGAGCTGATCCGGCAGGGCGCTCACAACATCAACCTGGTGACGCCGGGACACTTCGCTCCCTGGGTGGCTCAGGCCCTGGAGCCGTCCCTGCCGGTGCCGGTGGTGTGCAACACCGGCGGCTATGAGCGGGTGGAGACGCTCCGCCTGCTGGAGGGCAAGGTGCAGGTATATCTGCCGGACATGAAATACGCCCTGGAGGAGCCGGCCCGGCGGCTGTCCGGCGCCGGGGACTATCCCGCCGCGGCGCGAAGCGCCATATGCGAGATGTTCCGCCAGACGGGACCCTATCAGATGCGGGACGGCCTGCTGGTGCGGGGTGTGCTGATCCGACACCTGGTACTGCCGGGACAGCTGGACAATACCCGCCGGGTCATTGACTGGGTGGCGGAGACCTTCCGCCCCGGGGAGGTGCTGTTTTCCCTGATGAGCCAGTACACGCCCCAGCCCGGAGCCGTGGGCCCGCTGGCCCGCCACGTTACCCGGGCGGAGTATCGGGCGGCGGCAGCCTATATGGAAAACTGCGGCATCCGCGACGGCTTCACCCAGGAGCGCACCTCTGCCCGGGAGGAGTATACCCCGGCGTTTGACCTGACAGGGGTGTAAGTGCTGCCCACTTCAATAGATGATTTTTGAGTTTCTGCAAAAAAGTACTTGCTTTTTCCGTAAGTGTACATTATAATGGTGGTAACGAATGAGGTAATGGAGGGTTATGTTACCATGAAAAAGATTCTTGCTATGCTGACGGTTATTGTGATGCTGGGCTGCATGCTCTCCGTCACTGCCTTTGCCGACGGCGGCTATGTTCCCAGTCCCAAGCATGACGACAGCACCGATACCACGCCCACCTCTCCCCAGACCGGTTACGACCTGGGCATCGGCAGCGTGGTGATGACCATTGCCGTCAGCGGCGGCGTGGCCTATGTCTGCACCAAAAAGGCCCGTGCCCGGGCATAAAACGTCCCCATTTTATAAAGAAGGAGCCCCATAAATGCTGTGCCGTTTATGGGGCCTTTTTTCCGTTCTGAACAAAGGAGAAATGTCCTATGAAGCGTCCTGTGCGCATCCTGCTGACGGTGGTGGCCGTTATTGCGGTGATCGTGTGTGTTTTCTGCATTCTGTTTATCGTCCAGTATGTCCGGGGCAAGTCTGTCAGCGATAAGCTGGGCAGCGGCGTCCGCTCCGGCCAGGTGGTGGAGCCCCTGGACCCCCAGGACGACGGCAAATATATGGCCATCAATGTGGACTTTGACAGCCTCCACGACGTCAATCCGGAAATCTATGCCTGGATCGAGGTGCCCGGCACCAACATCAACTATGCCGTGGTCCAGAGCGCCGCAGACGACCTGTTTTACGACGATCACGGGGTGGATCGGTCCTATTACTCCGGCGGCAGCATTTTTTCCCAGCGGTACAACACCACCACCTTTCAGGACCCGGTGACGGTGCTGTATGGCCACAACCGCCAGTCCCAGACCATGTTTGCCCAGGTGAACAACTTTGCCGATGCGGAGTTTTTCGCAAAAAACCAGAAGATTATCGTTTACACCCCGGACAAGGTGTATGAATACACCATTTTCGCCGCCTATCCCCACTCCAGCGAGCACCTGCTGCTGTGCCACGATTTTACGGACCCCCAGCAGTTTGCGGACTATTTTGCCTCCCTGGGGGAGGCCATCAACGCCAATTACCGCCGGGACCTGTTTCCACAGGCAGGGGATCGGGTGCTGACTCTGTCCACCTGCTACCGCCAGAACCGCATGCAGCGGTTTCTGCTCCAGGGTGTGCTGACGGAGACATATGACGTGGTCAAATAAACGACCCCAATGAGACAAGGAGACCCTATGGAACAGGAAAAACAGACCCAGCCGGAACAGAAGAAAAAGCGCCTGTCCACGCCGCTGCTGATTTTCATCATCCTTATGGCGGTGACGCTGACGCTGTGCGCCGTGGTGACGGGGATCTGGCTCCACGGGCGCAGCAGCCTGCGGAACCAGGGCGCGGCCCCCACCGACACCCCTGACGATACCCAGCAGCTGGACAGCTACACCGTCCTCCACGACGGCAAATACTACCGCTATAAGGACCATATGGTGAATCTGCTGCTTATCGGCGTGGATTCCGACAACAAGCCTGCCGCGCCCCTGCCCTATGGCAGCGACAACCAGGCGGACGTGATCCTGGTGGCGGCCCTGGACACCGACGCCAACAAAATGACCCTGATCTCCGTGTCCCGGGACACCATGTGCGATATTGCGGTGCTGGACCAGAACGGTCAGGTGTCCGGCGCGGCCCACACCCAGCTGGCCCTGTCCTACTCCAACGGAGACGGCCTGTATGAGAGCTGCCGCCTGTGCCAGGAGGCGGTGTCCCAGCTGTTTTACGGCTTGCAGTTCGACGGCTGCGCCGCCTTTTATATGGGCGGCATCGGGCGGCTCAACGACGCCGTGGGCGGCGTCACCGTCAACGTGCTGGACGACTATCCCTTCACCGATGTTCCCGACGGGTGGAACATGTACCCGGGCCAGGATGTGACCCTTACCGGGCGGCAGGCGCGGCTGTATATCCAGGCCCGCCGGGGCGATGCCACCGGCAACGAGGACCGCATGAAGCGGCAGAAGCAGTATATGCTGGCCCTGATCAGCCAGGCCAAGGACCGGGTGGCGGCCAGCCCCGCCAGCGTCGTTCCTCTGTATAACGCCGTCAGCGACTATGTGCTGACGGACCTGGACCTGGGCAAGCTGTCTTATCTGGCCACCCAGGCCGCGGGCATGAGCTTTTCCGGGGACATGCTCCGGGTTACCGGCGATGCTGTTCTGGGCCAGGGCAACCGGGTGGAGCTGACGGTGGATCAGGAGGCCCTGTACGACCTGATTCTGGACGTGTTCTATGAAGAAATACCGGCTCCCACGGATACCGCCGGGGAATGACCGCGCATAAATCAGCCCCTCCGGCCTGGGCCGGAGGGGCTGATTGTTCAGTCGATGATGCGGCTGAAGCTCATGCCGCTTTTCTGCATGTGTACGTCCAGACGGACCCGGTCGCCGCGGATATAGCTGCGGGTGTACTCATAAATGCGGCCATCCTCGGTGCGGGTGCGGCGCTGATGGTAAAAGGCGCAGCTGCCGGGCTCCACGCCCAGAAGGCTGGCCCGGGGGGCATCCAGGATCACGGATTCATAGGTATCCTCCGCGGAAAACGGTGTGATGCCCACATGGTACAGCAGACTGTAGAAGCTGTGGGTCTGGACCATCTCCCGGGTGAGATTGGGATAGATGTACTGAGGATAGTAGGAGGTTTCCAGGATCAGCGGCTCCCCATCCACATTGCGGATGCGGGTGAAGCAATAGACGTGGGTGCCCTCCTGCAGGTCCATCCGCTGGCAGATGGCCCGGGTGGGGATCACCACGCCGAAATCCACCAGGGTGGACGACGGCGTCTTGCCCAGGGAGGAGACCTCCGTGGTAAAGGAGTAGCGCACGCCCCGGCGGTTGCTGTTGGGGTCGGCCACGAAGGTGCCCTTGCCCCGCTTGCGGACCACCAGGCCCTCGTCCTCCAGCTCGCCGATGGCCTGGCGGGCGGTGTTTCGACTGATATCCAGCGCCCGGCACAGCTCCGCCTCCGACGGCAGCAGGTCCCCGATCTTCAGCGCGCCGGAGGAGATCTCCCGCTTGATGATGCCCACCAGCTGGGCGTACAGGGGAATGTTGCTGCTCAGGGACAGCCGGCTGTCCAGGATCGCGTTGTGTTCCATAAGATAAGACCTACCTTTTTCGGCACAGTGTTGTACTGCGTACATTCGGGATATTCTGATTGTACCATATACGTTTGGAAAAAGATAGTCCTATTTTACAATTTTGATACACAATTGCTACGAAGCCCGTTAAAAAATAAACGGAGCGCGGTTACTTTTTTTCCTCCATGGTCTTTTGCAGCCGGTTCAGCCGGTGGATGATCATGGCGGTGCAGATGATCACCACCACGCAGGCCACGAAGAACATGCCCATGACACTGTCGTGATAGCTGCAATAGCGCAGGGCCAGCCATGCGCCCACAAGCAGCAGAACATATCTCCATACAGCCTTGAATAGCTTCCCCCAGTCCAGATCAGGTGCGTTTCCCATGGCGGGCTCCTCCTTTTATGTTTCAGAATATCTCTTATTATACAGCACGATGCACAAAGAAGTAGTTACAAAACGGATACAAATCAAAAAAACAACCGTTAAATACAAATACCGGCAGGGAAGCCCCCACCGGTATTTGAGTGTTTCAAAAAAGTCAGTCGCCTTCCCGCATGCGGTAGCCCACGCCCACCTCGGTGAAGATGTACTGGGGCTGGCCGGGCGTCTCCTCGATCTTGCGGCGGATATTGGCCATGTTCACCCGCAGGATCTGGTTGTCGGCCTTGGCCTTGGGACCCCACAGCTCCCGGATGATGAAGTCATAGGTCAGCACCTTGCCGGCATATTTGCCCAGCAGGGCCACGATCTTGTATTCGTTCACCGTCAGCTTGGCGTTTTCGCCCCGGATCAGCACCTGATGCTTGTCATAGTCGATGGTCAGGTCCCCGGCGGTGAATTTGCCGGACTGGGCGATCTGGGAATTGGCCAGGGTGGTGCGGGTATGGCGGATGGCGGTGCGGATACGGGCCAGCAGCTCGGAGGTGCCGAAGGGCTTCACCAGATAGTCGTCGGCGCCGTAATCCAGGGCGTCCACCTTGTCGTGCTCATGGTTCCGGGCGGACACCACCACCACCGGCAGGTTGGACCATTTGCGCACGGACTTGAGCACCTCCATGCCGTCCATATCCGGCAGGCCCAGGTCCAGAACAATCAGGTCCGGGCAGTGGGAGGCGATCATGGTCAGCGCTTCTTCACCGCTGCCCACGATGATGGTGTCATACCCATTGGCGTTGAGGACCATGGAGATGAAATTGCTGATGCTCTGCTCATCCTCCACGATCAAAATCTTATCCTTGATCTTCATGTTCTTCCTCCTCCAGGGGTAGGTCCACGGTGAACCGGGCGCCGCCCCCCTTTTTGTTTTCTCCTTTTATTTTGCCGCGGTGGGCCGCCACCACGGTTTTGCACACGGACAGGCCAATGCCCATGCTGCGGGTGCTGTCTCCCTGCTGGGCGCTCTGGGTGCCGTCGAACAGGTTGTGCAGCCGAAGCTCCGGAATGCCGCGGCCGTTGTCCTCCACGGTGAACCGGGCCCACCGGCCGCGCTTTTCCAAGGACACCGTTACCTGGGTGGTGGTGACGCCGTGAACGGCGGCGTTTTCCAGCAGGTTCGTCAGCACCTGCTGGATCAGCAGCGGGTCCATGGGCACCAGAAAGAAGTCCTCCGGCAGGTCCACCCGCACGTCGATTTGAGGATAGCTCCGCCGGAATTTGCCCACAGCGCCCTCAATGACCTCCTCCGCTGCCTCTGGGGTCTTGGTGACCCGGGCGTCCTCTCCCGCGCCGATGCGGGTGATGGACAGGAGGTTCTCCACAATGTGGATGAGCCATTGGGCCTCCTCGTTGGCGTTTTGCAGCAGCTCCCGCCGCTGCTGCGGTGTCAGGTCGGCATCCTGCTCCAGCAGGACGTTGGTGGCCCCCACAATGCCTGTCAGCGGGATGCGGATATCGTGGGATACGGCCCGCAGAAGGTTGCTGTGGATCTTTTCCCGCTCAGCCTCCCGTTCCATCTCGCTGACCCGCTTGGCCCGGCTGGTAACGATGCCGGTGGCAACGCAAATAGTCATCATCACCAAAAACGTCAGCGGGAAGCCGGCCAGCGTGAAGCTGACCTCCCAATACGGCGGGGTGAAGATATAGTCCACGCTGAGCACTGCGAACACGGCGATGGTCAGACTGAAAAAGAAGCCGTCCGTCAGCAGAGCCGTCAGGAATACGTCCAGCAGAAAGATCATGGACACATAGCTGGTGTCGTTTTGGGGATCGAAGTTCCGCAGCACCAGGCAGCAGATCACCGACACCAGATACAGCGACACGGACACGATGAAGTCCTTTCCGGAATAGGACAGCATGTCCGTCCGGAACAGGCGGGTCCGCTTCAGCCACTCCTGGGGCCAGCGGATCTGAAAGTGCTTCAAGGTCAATTACCCCTCTCCCCTGGTTGATGACAGTATTGTATCATATATCCGCGTTAAGAAAACGCTAAAAACGCGTTAAGATGATAGATTTTTTTCGACAAAGCTGTGAGGCCGCGATTTCAGGCGCTTTCCCCGGGCTTGTTCATAAGTTTTTCATTTGCATAGCCGGGGGCGGTGTGGTATACTATATAAGTATTTGTATATTCTGGTGCTTTGCACCTTTTTTATCAGCAGAAAGGAATCAAACTATGGGACTGATCCAGAAAATTTTCGGAACCTACAGCCAGCGGGAGCTGAAGTCCATTTATCCCATCGCCGACAAGATCGAGGCCCTGGAGGACGAATACCGCCAGCTCACCGACGAGCAGCTTCAGGCCAAGACCCCGGAGTTCAAGCAGCGCCTGCAGCAGGGGGAGACCCTGGACGATATCCTGCCGGAGGCCTTTGCCGCCGTCCGGGAGGCGGCGGACCGGGTGCTGGGCCTGCGGCCCTACCGGGTGCAGCTCATCGGCGGCATTGTCCTGCATCAGGGACGCATCGCCGAGATGAAAACCGGTGAAGGCAAGACCCTGGTGGCCACTCTGCCTGCCTACCTCAACGCCCTCTCCGGCAATGGCGTTCATATCGTCACCGTCAACGACTATCTGGCCAAGCGCGACAGCGAGTGGATGGGCAAGGTCCACCGCTTCATGGGCCTGACCGTGGGCCTCATTATCCACGACCTGACCAAGGAGGAGCGCCAGGCTGCCTACGCCGCCGACATCACCTACGGCACCAACAATGAGATGGGCTTTGATTACCTGCGGGACAACATGGCCATCTATAAGAACGAGCAGGTCCAGCGGGGCCACAGCTTCGCCATCGTGGACGAGGTGGACTCCATCCTCATCGACGAAGCCCGGACGCCCCTGATCATTTCCGGCATGGGGGAAAAATCCACCCAGCTGTACGACATGGCGGAGGCATTCTCCTGCCGGCTGAAAAAATATGTGGTGGCGGAGACCGATGACAAGGCCGCAGAGGACGAGAGCCTGGACGCGGACTACATTGTGGACGAAAAGGCCCGCACCGCCACCCTGACGGCCCGGGGCATTGCCAAGGCTGAGGAGTTCTTCCACCTGGAGAACCTGTCCGACCCCGAAAACAGCACCATCGCTCACCACATCAACCAGGCCATCAAGGCCCACGGCACCATGAAGCGGGACGTGGACTATGTGGTGAAGGACGGCGAGATCATCATTGTGGACGAGTTCACCGGCCGTCTGATGTTCGGCCGCCGGTACTCCGAGGGCCTGCATCAGGCCATCGAGGCCAAGGAGCACGTCTCCGTCCAGCGGGAGAGCAAGACCCTGGCTACCATCACGTTCCAGAACTACTTCCGCCTGTACAGCAAGCTCTCCGGCATGACCGGTACGGCCATGACCGAGGAGGAGGAGTTTGCCACCATCTATAAGCTGGACATTGTGGAGATCCCCACCAACCGTCCGGTGGTCCGTATCGACAACGAGGACGCCGTGTACAAAACCGAGCAGGGGAAGTACCGGGCCGTGATCCGCCAGGTAAAGGAGTGCCACGAAAAGGGCCAGCCCGTCCTGGTGGGCACCGTGTCCATCGAGAAGAACGAGCTGCTGAGCCGGATGCTGACCAAGGAGGGCATCCGCCACAATCTGCTCAACGCCAAGAACCACGAGAAGGAGGCCGAGATCGTGGCCCAGGCGGGCCAGTTCGGGGCCGTCACCGTGGCCACCAACATGGCCGGCCGTGGTACCGATATCATGCTGGGCGGCAACGCCGAGTACATGGCCACCAACGACCTGCGCAAGGCCGGTTACACCGACGAGGTCATCGCCGACGCCACCGGCTATGCCGAGACCGATAACAGTGAAATTCTGGAGGCCCGGCAGATGTTCGCCGACAAGCTCCGCCAGCACAAGGAGGAGATCTCCGGCGAGGCGGATCGGGTGCGCCAGGCCGGCGGCCTGTTCATCATCGGCACCGAGCGCCATGATTCCCGCCGGATCGATAACCAGCTGCGCGGTCGTGCCGGCCGCCAGGGCGACCCCGGCGAGACCCGGTTCTACATCTCCCTGGAGGATGACCTGATGCGTCTGTTCGGCGGCGAACGGGTCCAGGCCGCCATGGAGCGCATGAAGATCGACGAGGATATGCCCATCGAGAGCAAGATGCTCACCCGCTCCATCCAGCAGGCCCAGACCACCGTGGAGTCCCGGAACTTCCAGGCCCGTAAGTCCGTGCTGGAGTATGACGATGTCATGAACAAGCAGCGCGAGATCATCTATGGCCAGCGCCGCCAGGTGCTGGAGGGTATGGACGTGAAGGACGTCATCATGAACATGATGAACACCTCCATCACCCACCTGGTGCAGAATGCCTTCTCCGGCGTCCATCACCTGGATATGACATCCTGCCAGGAGCTGCTGCGGCAGGTGGAGGGCCTGTACTTCCCCAAGTACGCCGTCCGCTTCACCCAGGAGCAGCTGGACACCATGGACGCCCAGGCCGTCATTGATGCCTTTACCCAGGCCGCCGCCGCCTACTATCAGCAGAAGGAGGACGAATTTACTCCCCCCGTCATGCGCGAGGTGGAGCGCGTGGTGCTGCTGCGGGTGGTGGATGAATACTGGATGGAGCATATCGACGCCATGAGCGACCTGCGCCAGGGCATCCGCCTGCGGGCCTATGCCCAGACCGACCCCATCATCGCCTACAAGAAGGAGTCGCTGGAGATGTTCGAGGAGATGATCGCCGCCATCCAGGACGAGACCGTCCGGCGGCTGTACTCCGTGCGTTTGCAGAAAAACGAGGAGGTCAAGCGCCAGCGGGTGGCCAACGCCACCTCCGAGAGTGTCGGCGGCGACGGCACCGTGAAAAAGCAGCCCCGCAAGGTCAAGAAAATCGGCCGCAACGAGCCCTGCCCCTGCGGCAGCGGCAAGAAGTATAAGAACTGCTGCGGCAGAAACGCGTAACGGAGGGTTTGCCCATGTCCTTTCTGGCCCATGAGGAAAACGGCCTGCTTATCAAGACCAGCACCGTCCTGTCCGGCGTGCGCCACGGCTTTTCCACCCGGACAGGCGGCGTCAGTCCGCCCCCCTGGGATTCTCTGAACCTGGGGGTAGGCCGGGGCGACGATATGGACCGGGTCCGGGAGAATTACCGCCGCCTCTGTGCCGTGCTGGGTACGGACGAGCACCGTGCGGTGCTGAGCAAGCAGGTCCATGAGGACAACGTCCGCCATGTGACGGCGGAGGACTGCGGCAAGGGTCTGTTCCGGGAGCGGGACTATACCAGCGTGGACGCCATGATCACGGACACGCCGGATATTCCCCTGGTGGTGTTCTCCGCCGACTGCGGTATCATCCTGCTGTACGACCCGGTGCGCCGGGCCGTGGGCGCGGCCCACGCCGGCTGGCGGGGCGCCGCCGCCGGCATCGTATATAAGACCGTCCGCCGGATGCAGGAGACCTTCGGCACCGACCCACGGGACCTGCGGGCCGCTATTGGCGCGGCCATCGGCCCCTGCTGCTTCGAGACGGATGCCGACGTGCCCCGGGCCCTGCGGGACGCTCTGGGCCGGGAGGCGGAGCCGTATATCACCCGCCGGGGACAGAAATGGCATGTGGACCTGAAGGGCGTTAACGCCCGCTGGCTGGAAAAGGCCGGGGTCACGCAGATCGACGTGTGCCCCGACTGCACCGCCTGCCGCCCGGACCTGTATTGGTCCCACCGGCGGATGGGCCAGGCCCGGGGGGCTCAGATCGCCATGATCTGCCTGTGAAAACGAGGTATTCCATGAAAAAGCGCATATTCGCGGCGCTGCTGGCCCTGTGCCTGACGGCGCTGACCGGGTGCGACTGGTCGGACAACACCGACGACATTTTCGGCACCCTGACGGATTATTACAACGTGGAGAACAAGGATAAGGACAAGGACGTGAAGCTCACATCCTTCGCCTTGCCGTATCTGAAGGGGGAGACGGCGGACCCCATCACCTGCCCCGACGGGGCCCAGCTGACCCTGGGGACTCTGCTGTACGAGGGGCTGTTTGCCCTGGACGGGCAATTTGAGGCCCAGCCCGCCCTGGCGGAATCGTATACCTACGACGCCTCCCGCTATACCTATACCATCACCCTGCGGGCCGCCTCCTTCAGCGACGGCACCAGCGTCACCGCACGGGACGTGGTGAATGCCCTGCGCCGGGCCCAGACCTCCGCCCGTTACAGCGGGCGGCTGGCGGAGGTGTCCGACATCTGGGTCAGCAACGGAGCCGTCCGCATCAGTCTGACGACGGATAACCGCAGCTTTGTGTCCCGGCTGGATATCCCCATCGTGAAGTCCGGCACCGAGAGCAGTACCTTCCCCATCGGCACCGGCCCCTATGCCTACAGCGGTGAGGGCGGCGCCCACCTGGCGAAAAACGCCTCCTGGTGGCAGGGGAAGCCGCTGCCCCTGGACCGCATTGAGCTTACCGCCTGCAAGGACACGGACTCCGTGTCCTACGCCTTTTACGCCCGGGAGATCCAGCTGCTGTTCTGCGACCTGACCGGAGCCGATACCTCCAATGTCTACGGCAGCGGTGATTATACCGATGCCGCCACATCCATCATGCAGTACCTGTGCCTGAATACCCGCCGCGCCCCCTTTGACAATCCGGCTGTCCGCCGGGCCGTGACCCTGGGGGTGGATCGGGCGGGCTGCGTCAGCGCGTTTCTGCTGGGCCACGGCATGGCGGCCCACTTCCCCCTGTCCCCGGCCAGCGACCTGTATCCCAAGGAGCTGGAGACGGCCTATTCCCCGGACGGCTATGCCTCCGCCCTGGAGGCGGCGGGCCTGCACACCGGCAAGACCCGGAGCCTGACGCTGCTGGTGAACCAGGAGAACAGCTTCAAGGTGTCCACCGCCCAGAAGATTGCAGCGGGTCTGTCCCAGTATGACCTGCAGGTGACGGTGCAGGCTCTGCCCAACGAGGAGTATCTCCAGGCCCTGCAAAACGGCGATTTTGACTTGTGCTTCTGTGAGGTGAAGCTCACCGCCGACTGGGATCTGCGCCCCCTGCTGCAAAGCTATGCGTCCCTGAACTTCGGCGGCTATGCCGACCCGGAGACGGACCAGCTGCTGGCGGGCCTGTGCGCGGCGGAGCCTGCCGGGCGTGCCGCCGCCATGACGGCCCTGTGCAAAAAACTGGCGGACCAGGCCCCCATCGTCCCCGTGTGCTTCAAGAGCTATTCCGTCCTGCTGCCGGCCGGCGCGGCGCTGCAGCCCATTACCCCCACCGCCGCCAATCCCTTTTGCGGTATATCCGATTGGAAACTAAATATGAAATGAACCCCCTGAAAGAAGGAACACCTATGAAACAAATCCGCGCCCTGGAGGTGCTGCTGCGGCAGCATGGGCTGCTGGCGGCCCCGGCAGACCGGGACGCCGCCGTCACCGGCATCTGCAACGATTCCCGTCAGGCCAGGCCCGGCGACCTGTTTATCTGCAAGGGCTATGGCTTCAAGCCGGAATACCTGGAAATGGCCCGGAGCCGGGGGGCCGTGTGCGCCCTGACGGAGACAGACTTTCCCGGGGTGGATATCCCCTGCGTCCGGGTGTCGGATGTGCGCAAGGCGCAGAGCCTGGCGGCCCGCTGGTTCTACGACGAGCCCTCCGACAGCCTGACCCTTATCGGCGTCACCGGCACCAAGGGCAAGACCACCACCTCCTATATGATCCAGGCCATTACCAACGCCCTGGCAGGCCGTCCCACGGGCCTCAGCTCCTCCGCCGGGCGGTATTGCGGCGGTCCGGATGTGGACATACACCTGACCACGCCGGAGTCTCTGGATTTGCAATGGCTGTTTGCCCAGGCTCGGGACCATGGCCTGCCGTATATGACCGCCGAGGTATCCAGTCAGGCGTACCAGGTGGAGCGGGTCTATGGCGAGCATTTCGATATCGGCGTGTTCCTGAATTTCAGTGAGGACCACATCTCCCCCAAGGAGCATGCCTCTATGGAGGAATATCTCCAGTGCAAGCTGCATCTGCTGGAAAACAGCAGCCGAGCGGTGATCTGCCGGGAGACGGCGCAGTTTGACCGGGTGTACGACACTGCCCGCCGCTGCTGCCGGGAGACGCTGCTGGTGGGCATGGACCGGGACGACTGCGACCTGACCGTCCGCCAGGTGGAGAAGCTGGAGCACGGATTCCGGTTCGCCGTTCAGGAGCGGGGCGACCAGACGCTGCACCACTATCATCTGGCCATGGACGGGGATTTCAATATCGAAAACGCCCTGGCTGCCATCGGCGTGGGCCGCCTGCTGGGGGCCGGTCATGACCGGATGGCCGCAGCCCTGGACAGCCTGGTGGTTCCGGGCCGCATGAACCGGTACGAGGGCGGCGGCGTCCATGTGCTGGTGGACTGTATGCACAACCGGGCCAGCTCTCAGGCCCTGCTGACGGACCTGAAGCGGGATTATCCCGGCGCGCCCATCACCGTGGTCACCGGCATCGCCGGGGGCCGCTCGCCCCAGCGGATCCAGGGCATGGGCGAGATGTGCGGCAAATATGCCGACCGCATTTTCTTTACCACGGACAATCCGGATTTTGACGACCCCGGCGACATTGCCAGCCGCTTGGCCCACGCGGCCGCCCAGGGCGGCCCCGCCCGGGTCACCATTCAGCTGGACCGCACCCGGGCCGTGGAGCAGGCCATTCTGGAGGCCCCGGCAGGCGCCGTCATCGTCCTGGCCGGAAAGGGCAACGACGCCATCCAGCGGGTCCGGGGGGGATATGTCCATTACGACTCCGACCCGGTGGTGGCCAAACGCGCCCTGGCCCTGCGGGAAAAGAAGCAGTAAATCAAAACCTCCGGCTAAGCCGGAGGTTTTGATTCAGCATGTCAAAGAACCCCTGCTTTCGCCGCATGAAAGCAGGGGTTCTCTTTGACAAGCACAAGGCTCCCCCTATGACAGGGGGAGCCTTTGATCAGCAGGGAAGGGAGCAGGCAAGCCCGCCGAGCCCGGTTACATAGCCGCAATGATCTCCACGATCTCCTGGCCGATGCGCTTCTGGGCCTCCACGGTAGCCGCGCCGATATGAGGCGTGCAGGACACCATGGGATGGCTGTACAGTGCCACGTTGCTGGCGGGCTCGTCGGCGTACACGTCCAGGCCGGCAGCCCGGACCTTGCCGGACTCCAGAGCGGCCAGCAGCGCATCCTCGTCCACGTTGCTGCCCCGGGAGGTGTTGATGATCACCACGCCGTCCTTCATCTTGGCAATGCGCTCGGCGTTGATGAGCGCGCCGCCGTCCACAGCGGGGGCGTGGACGGAGATGAAGTCGGACTTGGCCAGCAGCTCATCCATCTCCACATAGGGGATGTCCAGCTGCTCGGAGATCACGGGGACCTGATAGATATCGAAGGCGATGACCTTCATACCGATGGCCTTGGCCATCACGCCCAGGTGCTGGCCGATGCGGCCGAAGCCCACGATGCCCAGGGTCTTGCCCTGCAGCTCAATGCCCTTGCCATAGGCCTTCTTCTCCCACTTGCCCTCGCGCATGGTGTGACCGGCGATGGACAGATACCGGGCGCAGGCGAACATATGGCCCATGGCCAGCTCTGCCACAGACTGGGAGGAGGCGCGGGGGGTATTCTTCACGTCGATGCCGTTGGCCTTGGCATAGTCCACGTCGATGTTGTCCACACCCACGCCGCCGCGGATGATCAGCTTCAGCTGGCCGCCCTTGGCCGCATCAATGTGCTCCTTGCGGACCTTGGTCTTGGAGCGGACCACGGCCACATCAAACCCGCGCAGGGCCTCGCCCAGCTGATCGGGCTCATAGAACTGCTCCACTACCTCATGGCCATGCTCCCGCAGCTGCGCCATAGCGGTCTTATCCATACCGTCAGTAACCAGAATACGCATCGTAATAATCTCCTTCCATAATACGAAATGTTGTCGGATATAGGGGGCAGGGGGACGCCGTCCCCCGTTTTGCGTGTTACTTGTGCTCTGCCTCGAACTTGGTCAGGAACTCCACCAGCGCCTGGGCGCCCTCGATGGGCATGGCGTTGTACACGGAGGCCCGCAGACCGCCCACGGACTTATGGCCCTTCAGGTTGTCGAAGCCGGCCTCCTTGGAGGCGGCCACCACGGCGGCGTCCAGCTCCTTGTCGCCGGTGACGAAGGGGATGTTCATCAGGCTGCGGTCCTGGGGCACCACGGCGCCCTTGAACAGCTTGGAGGAATCCAGGAAGTCATAGATGACCTGGGCCTTGGCGATGTTGCGCTTTTCCATTTCCTCCAGACCGCCGATGCTCAGCAGATACTTGAACACCTTGCCGCAGCAGTAGATGGCCCAGCAGTTGGGGGTGTTGTACATGCTGTCGTTGTCGGCATGGGTCTTATACTTCATGTAAATGGGGGTCTTGGGATCCAGGTCGTCCCGGATCAGATCCTCCCGGATGATGACCACGGCCATGCCGGCGGGGCCCACGTTCTTCTGCACGCCGGCCCAGATCAGACCGTAGTCGGACACATTGCAGGGCCGGGACAGGAACATGGAGGACTGGTCGGACACCAGCACGTGGCCCTTGGTGTTGGGCAGCTTGTGCCAGGTGGTGCCGTTGATGGTCTCGTTCTCGCAGATATAGACGTAGTCGGCGTCCTCGGGAATGTCCAGGTCGGAGCAGTCGGGGATGTAGGAGAAGTTCTTGTCGGCGGAGGAGGCAACCACCTGCACCTCGCCGTACTTCTTGGCCTCGGCAATGGCCTTCTTGGACCATGCGCCGGTCTCCACATAGCAGGCCTTGCCGTTCTTCATCAGGTTCATGGCCACCATGGCGAACTGCAGGGTGCCGCCGCCCTGGATAAACAGGACCTTGTAGTTATCGGGGATGTTCATCAGCTTGCGCAGGTCGGCCTGGGCCTCGTCGGCGATCTGCTGGAACACCTTGGAGCGGTGGCTCATCTCCATGACGCACATGCCGCTGCCGCGGTAGTTCATCATCTCGTCGCGGATCTCCTCCAGCACGGGCTCCGGCATCATAGCAGGACCGGCGGAGAAGTTGAAAGTACGACCGTATTTCATGTTGCTTTTCCTCCTGATTGTTGTGATAGGGTGTTTTGCGGTTTGTTCCTTTTGCTTCTATCTCATAGTATACGGCAAATGTTCCCCAGAATCAACAGGGAAAATCTCAAAAAATCAGCTTCCCTGAAAATTTTTCAGCTTCTCAGAAAAAACGAGAGAAAGGGGAGAGGCGGCAGCGTCCGGTTCCGGGTTGACAGGACCGCGCGACAGTGGTATCATGACGAAGCAATCGACTTTTATTCCAGAAAGAGGTGAGCAAAGTGAGCTTAGGTGACAGTTACGGGCGAAGTATTCAATGTGCCGCTGTGTCCGGCGCTTGCTTTGCGTCGGCTCGTACAGGTAAATAAAGGCCGGATATGACAGCACATTGCCCGGCTTCACTTTCAATTAGGAACACGATGCGATTTTAATTGAAAGGCGGTAATACCATGGCAATGTTCAACGAAGACAAGAACCTCAAAAGCGGAGGCTGCGCGGATGAGATCGCGGCGCTGATAAGGGATGACCTTTCGCCGAAGATGATCCAGGAGCAGCTGGAGAACTATCATAACAGCGATATTGCCAAGTCCATGGAGCAGATGGACCGGCTTGGAAGGATGCGGCTGATCCGCTCCATTGAGCCGGACAAGCTGGCCAGTATTTTCAAGTATGTCGAGCCCCAGGAGGCGGCTGCCTTCCTGAAGGACATCGACACGGCAAGAGCTGTTTTCATTCTGGAAAAGATTGACCCGGATGCTGCGGCGGACATTCTGCGGGAACTGCCCGGCAGCGACAGGTCAGCGATGATCGGGCTGCTCAACGGAGCGCTGCGGAAAAAGATTGAGCTGCTGGTGTCGTTTGACGAGGACGAGATCGGCAGCAGAATGAGCGCCAATTTCATTTCGCTGGATTCGGAAATGACGGTGGGCCAGGCCACCCGGGCGCTTATGGACCAGGCGAAGGAAAACGATAATATCCAAATGCTCTTTGTGACGGCGGAAAACGGCTTTTTCTGCGGCACGGTGGAGCTGCGCGCTCTGCTTATTGCGGAAAAGAACGCGGCTATCGCGCCCCTTATCCAGCACAGATTCCCGTATGTCTACTGCAGCGAGCGCACGGAGGACTGTATCGAGCGGCTGAAAAGCTACTCGGAAAGCGCCATTCCCGTGCTGGATGCCTCCAACTGCATTCTCGGCGTCATCACCCTGAAGGACCTGGTGGAAGCGGTGGACGACGAGATGAGCGACGACTATGCGAAGCTGGGCGGCCTTTCCGCGGAGGAGGATCTGCACGAGCCGCTGCGGGCAAGCCTGAAAAAGCGGATGCCCTGGCTGCTGGTGCTGCTGGTGCTGGGAATGGTCGTTTCAGGCGTTGTGGGCGCATTCGAGAAGGTCGTGTCCCGGCTGACGATCATTATGGCGTTCCAGTCGCTGATCCTGGATATGGCGGGAAATGTGGGAACGCAGTCGCTGGCTGTCACCATCCGTGTGCTGATGGACAAGGAGATCACCGCCCGGAAAAAGCTGGGCCTCGTCTGCAAGGAGATGCGGGTGGGGCTGTTCAGCGGGCTGATTCTGGGCAGTCTTTCCGTGCTGTTTGTGGGCGCTTACATCATGCTGGGCAAGGGATATCCCGCCCAATATGCGTTTGCGGTTTCGGTGTGCATCGGTGCGGCGCTTCTGCTGGCCATGTTTATCTCCAGCGCCGTGGGAACGCTGATTCCCATGTTTTTCAAGCGAATCGGGGTGGACCCTGCCGTGGCCTCCGGGCCGCTGATTACCACCGTGAACGATCTGGTGGCTGTGGTCACCTACTATGGGCTCAGCTGGCTTCTGCTTCTCCAGGCGCTTCATCTGGGCAGCTGAAGCAAAATGAAACAGGACGGGGGCTTTGCTTTTCGGGAGGCAGGCCCCTGTTTTTGCGGAAACAGGGAATGGCTGATATGCCGGATTGACACCAAACCGTAAAGATGCTATAAAGAGACTGTCGAAAAAAGCTGGCTATAAAAGGAAGAAGATTTTTTTGGGGGAACGGGCGGAAAGGACGGCGGCAAGCGGTGGATAAGTGGAAAAAGACCATAATGCATATGGGAGCATACCCGGCGGCGCTGGGAAAATGGGTGCTGCTGGGCGGCATCATCGGTGTGGCCGGCGGCGTGATCGGCTCCCTGTTTCATATCGGCGTCAATTACGCCACGGCTGTCCGGGGGGCGCACCCCTGGATTTTGTACCTGCTGCCGGTGGGGGGCCTTGCCATCGTGGGGCTTTACAAGCTCTGCCATCTGGAGGGCAAGGGCACCAACGCCATCATCGAGTCCGTTCACTTCGGCGAAAGCGTCCCCATTCTGCTGGTGCCGGTGATCTTCGTGTCCACCGTCATTACCCACCTGTGCGGCGGCAGCGCCGGCCGGGAGGGTGCGGCCCTTCAGATCGGCGGCGGCCTGGGCTTCCAGGCGGGCAAGCTCCTGCGCCTGGGGGAAAAGGACCTGCCCCTTGCCACCCTGTGCGGCATGAGCGGCGTGTTCGCCGCCCTGTTCGGCACGCCCCTCACCGCCACGGTGTTCGCCCTGGAGGTCATCAGCGTGGGCGTGCTGTATTACGCGGGCCTGGTGCCCTGCATCACCGCCGCCATGGCGGCCTTCGGCGTATCCGCCCTCATGGGGGTGGAGCCCACCCGCTTCACGGTGTCCATGCCCCGGGTGACCCTGGAGCTGATGCTGCCGGTGGTGGTCCTGTCCATTCTGTGCGCCCTGGTCAGCATCCTGTTCTGCAAGGGGCTGCACTGGACGGAGCACCTGCTGACCCGCAGCTTCCGGAATCCCTGGCTGCGGGTGCTGGCCGGCGCGGCCATCCTCATCGTCCTGAGCCTGCTTACCAACGGCGACTACAACGGCGCGGGCATGGACGTCATCGCCCGGGCCCTGCGGGGGGACGTCAGCGGCTGGGCGTGGCTGTGGAAGCTCCTGTTCACCGCCGTCACCATCGGCTGCGGCTTCAAGGGCGGCGAGGTGGTGCCGTCGTTCTTCGTGGGCGCTGCCTTCGGCTGCTTCATGGGGGGGCTCCTGGGCCTGCCTGCGGGCTTTGCCGCGGCCATCGGCCTGGTGGCGGTGTTCTGCGGGGCGGTGAACTGCCCCGTGGCGTCGGTGCTGCTCAGCGTGGAGCTGTTCGGCTCTGCCGGGGCGCCCTACTTCGCCGTGGCCTGCGCCCTGAGCTATCTCCTCTCCGGCTACTGCGGCCTGTACAGCAGCCAGACCATCCTCTATTCCAAGCTCCGTGCGGAGTTCATCAACGTCCGCACCCACGAGTGACAAAAATGTAAGCTCAGACCGGGGAAATGTAAGCCCATTCGATGGCCGCGCATTTCCCCGGTCTGCTATAATAGGCCCCGTAAAGGAGGCATGGATATGCAAATTCTCAATGTAACGGGCCTGAAAAAGGTCTATACCACCCGTTTCGGCGGCAGCCAGGTCACGGCGCTGCGCCAGGTGGACTTCTCCGTGGAGGAGGGGGAATATGTGGCCATTATGGGCGAGTCCGGCTCCGGCAAGACCACCCTGCTGAATATTCTGGCGGCGCTGGATAAGCCCACCGCCGGCCGGGTGGAGCTGGACGGGCGGGACATGTCCGCCGTCCGGGAGTCCGACGCTGCGGCCTTCCGCCGGGACAACCTGGGCTTCGTGTTCCAGGAGTTCAACCTGCTGGACACCTTCACCCTGCGGGACAACATCTACCTGCCCCTGGTGCTGGCGGGGCGGCCCTACCGGGAGCTGAAGGCCCGGCTGGACCCCATCGCCCGCCAGCTGGGCATCCTGGAGCTGCTGGACAAGTATCCCTACGAGGTGTCCGGCGGCCAGAAGCAGCGGGCCGCCGTGGCCCGGGCGCTGATCACCCATCCCCGGCTGATCCTGGCTGATGAGCCCACCGGGGCCCTGGACAGCCGCTCCACCGATGAGCTGCTGGACCTGTTCGGCCAGATCAACCGCCAGGGTCAGACCATCCTCATGGTCACCCACTCCGTCAAGGCCGCCAGCCACGCCGGACGGGTGCTGTTCATCAAGGACGGTCAGGTGTTCCACCAGCTGTACCGCGGCCAGTGTACCGACGAGCAGCTGTACCAGAAGATCGCGGACACCCTGACCATGCTTCAGGCAGGCGGTGACCGGGCATGAAGCTGTACCGTCATCTGGCCTGGGACGGCATCCGGAAAAACAGCCGCCTCTACGTACCGTACCTGCTGACCGGCGTAGGCGCCGTGTCGTTTTTCTACATTCTTGTGGCCCTGGCCCGGCTGCCGGAGGGAACCCTGCCCGGCAGCGGCTCCGTGCAGGTGATCCTGAATCTGGGCAGCTTTGTGCTGTGGGTGTTTTCTCTGCTGCTGCTGTTTTACACCCATTCCTTTCTGATCCGCCGCCGGAACCGGGAGTTTGCTCTGTACAACGTCCTGGGCATGGGCAAGGGGGACATTTCCCGCATTCTCTGCTGGGAGTCTCTGCTGTCCGGCGGCCTGTCCCTGCTGGGGGGCCTGGCCCTGGGCGTGGTGCTGAGCAAGCTGGCGGAGCTGGGCCTTATGCGGGTCATGGGCCTGGAGGCGGACATGACCTATCGGGTGTCCGCGGGGGGCCTGCTGATGGCCCTGGGCCTGTACGGGGCCATTTACCTGCTGATCCTGCTGTCCGCTCTGCTGCGGGTCCACCGCTCCACCGCCATCCAGCTCATGCGCAGCGAGGCGGTGGGGGAGAAGCCGCCCCGGGCCAATTGGGCCCTGGCGCTGCTGGGCGTTCTGCTGCTGGGGGCGGCCTACTACCTGGCTGTGTCCATCCGGGAGCCTCTGACGGCCCTGACCTGGTTCTTCGCCGCCGTGCTGATGGTCATCGCCGCCACCTATCTGCTGTTTATCTCCGGCTCCGTGACCCTGTGCCGCCTGCTGCAAAGGAATCCCCGGTTCTATTACCGGAAGCGGCATTTCGTGTCCGTTTCCTCCCTGGTCTACCGCATGAAGCGCAACGGCGCAGGCCTTGCCTCCATCTGCATCCTGGGCACTATGGTGCTGGTGATGCTCTCCTCCACCACCTGCCTGTATTTCGGGGCGGAGGATTCCCTCCGTACCCGCTATCCCCGGGCGGAGAACGTTACCGTCTGGTACACGGACCGGGAGGAGCTGTACCGGGACCACTCCGCCCTGCACGCCGCCGTCGTCACTGCCGCCCGCAGCCGTGGCGCGCAGATGCAGGACCTGCGGGAGTACCGTTCCTCCTCCTCGGCGCTGACTGTTCGCAACGGCGTCCTGCAGGGCGCAGGCGGCAGCATCAGCCATGCCGTTCAGTTCACCGTCATCCCCCTGTCGGACTACAACGCCGCCATGGGCGCCCGCCTGACCCTGTCCCCGGGCCAGGTGTATATCTGCCATGGCCGGTCCGACTACCGGGAGAGCACCCTGTCCTTCCCCGGCGGCGCTGCCTGGCAGGTGAAGGGCCTGGTGGACAACCTGGCCTCCGGCGGTGACTCCGCCAGTGTGGTCACCCAGCTGACGGCCATCGTCCCCGACGAGGAAATAGCGGACATGGACCGCCTGATGGAGGGCATGAACACCGGCGTGTCCCGCAGCTGGAGCTGCGGCTTCGACCTGGACCAGGAGCCTGCCCGGGACGAGGGCGACCCTGTGGCCGCCGCCATCCGGGAGGCGCTGGTGTCCCGGCAGGACGATATCCGCTTCAACGTGGAATCCCTGTCGGAGAATCGCGATGATTTCTACGGGTCCTACGGAAGCCTCTTCTTCCTGGGCATCCTGCTGAGCGTGGGCTTCTCTCTGGCCGCGGTGCTCATCATCTATTACAAGCAGATCTCCGAGGGCTACGAGGACCAGGCCCGCTTTGACATCATGCAGAAGGTGGGCATGACCCGCCGGGACATCCGTTCCAGCATCAACAGTCAGCTGCTGCTGGTATTCTTCCTGCCGCTGCTGCTGGCGGGGCTGCATCTGGTCTTCGCCTTCCCCTTTGTCCATAAGCTGCTGCTTCTGTTCAACCTCTGGAACACCCGCCTGCTGGTGGGTACCACCGCCGCCAGCTTCCTGGCCTTTGCGGTGCTGTACACCCTGGTGTACCGCGCCACTTCCACCGCCTATTACCACATCGTCAGCGACGGAGGGGACCGCTGATGCGCCGGGCCGCATATCAGGCGGTGTTGTGGTGCGGCGGCGCGGTAACGGTGCTGCTGGCGGCGGCAGCCGCCATGACCGTGTCCCTTACGGACCACCTGCTCCGGAAGCTGGAGCCATAAAAAATCAACCCCGGAGGCATTCTGCCTCCGGGGTTGAACGCTGTTGTAAACGCCTCGCAGAGCTTGCCGCCCGCAGGCGGCAAAGCAAGTATAATCCGTTTTTTGCGGCGGCGTGTACGTCGCAAAAAATACTTCTCAGTCTGCCGTGCGCATAATTTGTTCGCCATAGGCGAACAAATTATGCGCACGGCAGACTGCAATTTTTATCAAAAAAAGCAGGGCTTTTTTGATATTTACATCCACATGGCGAAGGGCCGCAGCAGGCCGCCCAGCACTCTGTGCAGCAGGGGCCGGTGCTCCCAGTCCGCCCGGGTCACCTGCCGGGACTTTTCCATAATGCCGTCCATGTCCTCCAGCAGTGTCTCTATGGCCGGCGCACCGTACAGCAGGGTGCCGCACTCGAAGTGCAGCTGGAAGCTGCGGTAGTCCATGTTCACGGACCCCACGAACGCCGCCTCCCGGTCCGCCAACACGGTTTTCCCGTGCAGCAGCCCCGGGGTGAACCGATAGATCTTCACGCCGTGGTTCAGCAGCTCCCCGAAATAGCTCTCCGCCACCATAAAGGCGAACTTGTGGTCCGGGATGCCGGGCATCATCAGCCGCACGTCCACGCCGCTGCCGGCGGCCATGCACAGGGCCTTCTCCATGGACTCGTCAATGGCCAGATACGGCGAGGTGATGTACACCATGTGCTTGGCCCCGCCGATCAGCTGCAGAAACGCGTCCTCGGCAGAGGACACCGGGTTGCTGTCCGGCCCGTCCGCGATGGGCTGCACAAAGCCCTGCCCCGCCGCGCTGCTCTGGGGCCGGTAATAGTCGTGCTCCTGCTGCAGGGAGCCGCCCATGCGCTCCCACATATAGATGAACTCCCGGGTCAGAGTCCAGCAGGCCTGGCCCTCCAGCCGGATGCCGTCATCCTTCCAATAGCCGAACCGCTCGATGATGTTGGCGTACTCGTCGGCGATATTGGCCCCGCCGGTATAGGCGGTGTCCCCGTCGATGCAGGCGATCTTCCGGTGGTCCCGATAGTTGAAGTACAGCCGGTTCACATAGTGATGCACCGGGTTGAAGATCAGCACCTCCGCCCCAATGCGCCGCAGCTCCTCCACGGCCTCCTCGGGCATGCGCATCATGCTGCCGAAGTCGTCGAACAGCACCTTGATCTCCACGCCCTGTCCGGCCTTCCGCCGGAAAAGATCCATCAGCCGGTCCCACAGCTGCCCCTCGGCCATGATGTAAAACTCCATGAAAATGAAGTGCTCCGCCTGCTCCATGCGCTCCAGCATGTCCTCCAGATACGCCTCGCCGGTGGGCAGATACACGGCCCCGGTGCCGGTGTACAGGGGGAAGCCCTGCCGGTCCAGATACGCCGCCAGGCGTCCCCACTCCGGGTGCTCCCGCCGCAGCTTCTCCACCTGGAGGCGGCTGGCCTCCCGCCGGGCCTCGGATTCCTGGGGCCTGGGCAGCTTTTTCAGGTCCAGCCGCTTCTGGGGATGGTCCCCGTTCCACAGCCAGTACAGGATCAGCCCCACCACCGGCACCGTCAGGATCAGCAGGGTCCAGCCCAGCTTATACGAGCTGCCGCCGGGCCGGCTGTTGATGCGGAAGGCATAGGCCAGAGCCAGCAGCTCCAGCACTGTGTACGCCATAGCCATCCGCTGCCGCAGCAGATCGCTGAGAAACAGCACCAGCGCGATCTGGGCCAGCAGCAGCACCGCCACCAGTCCCAGCCGCAGCGCCGCGGATATGCGCCGCTCTGTCTTTTGCTGCACATGTGGTTTCTTCACCGGAAATCCTTCCTCCTTTCCCACTGTCCCCGCCGCTCATCGGCGGTGTATGGGTATCTAAGGGTGTCTGTTTTGCGGCCCGCTGAGGGCAGCGAGCTCTACAGCCTTGGCTCTCCCTCTGGGAGAGCTGTCGGCGCAGCCGACTGAGAGGGCCTGTAGGGACGGACAACCCCCGTTTGCCCGCAGGTCACTGCTGAGAGGACCGCAGCAGCTCCTGCTGAATGTCCCACAGCTTCCGGGACAGGTCTACCACATACTTGTGGGGATAATCGAACCGCTTCACCTCGTCCCATAGGGTGTCCACCTGCTGGCGGCAATAGGCCTGGATCTCCGGCAGGGAAGGGGAGTCATACACCCGCCTGCCGTTGAGGAAAATAGGCACCAGCAGCTCCCGGGCCGTGAAGTTGTACACGGTTTTCTTTTTCCAGGTGGCCATGGGGTCGAAGATCTCCATGTCCTGGCTGTCGTCCACCGTCTCGTCATGGAGGGTGATCAGGTCGGCAATGGCCTTGCCGGTATCCCGGCCATAGAAGCGGTAGACCTTCTTGAAGTGGGGGATGGTGATCTTCTCCACGTTTTCGCTGACCTTGATCTTGGGGATGATGTTTCCCTCATCGTCCTCCACCGCCGCCAGCTTGTATACGCCGCCGAACACCGGCTCGGACCGGGCGGTGATCATCCGCTCACCCACGCCGAACATATCGATCTGGGCGCCCTGCAAAAACAGATCCTGGATCAGATACTCGTCCAGGGAGTTGGACACGGTGATTTTGCATTCGGTCCACCCGGCGTCGTCCAGCATCTTCCGGGCCTTCCGGGTCAGATACGCCATGTCGCCGGAGTCCAGCCGGATGCCGCACTTGGTGATGCCCATGGGCTTGAGCACCTCATTGAAGGCCCGGATGGCGTTGGGCACGCCGGATTTCAGGGTGTTGTAGGTATCCACCAGCAGCGTGGCGTTGGTGGGGTAAATTTCGCAGTACGTCTTGAAAGCATCATACTCCGTGTCGAACATCTGCACCCAGGCGTGAGCCATGGTGCCCCCGGCGGGCACACCGTACAGCTGGTCGGAGATGGTGCAGGCGGTGCCGCCGCAGCCGCCGATATACGCGGCCCGTGCGCCGATGATGGCGGCGTCGGCGCCCTGGGCCCGGCGGGAGCCGAACTCCAGCACCGTGCGGCCCCGTGCAGCCCGGACGATGCGGTTGGCCTTGGTGGCAATGAGGCTCTGGTGGTTGATGGTCAGCAGGGTAAAGGTCTCGATAAGCTGTGCTTCAATGGCCGGAGCCCGCACCACCACCAGGGGCTCCTTGGGGAACACCGGGGTCCCCTCCGGCACGGCGTAAATGTCGCCGGTAAACCGGAAATTGGCCAGATATTCCAGAAATTCCTCGCAGAACAGGTTCCGCCCCCGAAGATACGCAATGTCCTCCTGGGTGAAGTGCAGGTTCTCGATGTAGTCGATCAGCTGCTCCAGGCCCGCGGCGATGGCAAAGCCGCCCTGGTCCGGCACCCGGCGGAAGAACACGTCAAAATACGTGATCTTATCCTTGAAGCCGTTCTCGAAATACCCGTTGCCCATGGTCAGCTCATAAAAGTCGCAGAGCATGGTCATGTTCAGCTTTTCCTCAATGTTCATCCTTCAATACCTCAGATTTTCGTTATACTTGCAGGGGTGCCCGCCTATGATAGCCGGTTTCCGCCCCAATGCAATCGTTTGCTTTACGCATCCCTGCGGAAATAGTGCTTGGCGCAGAATTCCCGCCGCACCTCAATGCGGCCCTCGTCTGCCAGCCAGTCCACAAAGTTGGCAAAATTCCGCTCCACCACGCTGAACTTGAACTCATTGTGGGTCCGGACGTTTTCTTTTTTGCAGAAGGTATAGATCCAATGGTCAAAGGACATGCCGTCCTCCAGGCAGTCCAGCACCTCCTGTCCCTTGTCCAGGATAAACGCAAGGTTCCGGTCGATCAGCGGCCCGATATCCGTCAGCACTTGCTTGTGGGCGATGATGTATGCCGGGCACCGCAGCGCCCGCAGGCTCTCCTTGCTTTCCAGGTCCCGGGCGATGAACATGCTGGTGGGCAGCTTGGCCCCCTCGATCTGCCCCTCGTCAATGAGGCAGTCTCCCACATAGGCCACGTTGTCCGGGGTCACAATGCCGATGTGTCCGGCGGAGTGTCCCGGCAGCTGCAATATGCCGAACCGCGCCCCGCAGAAGTCCACATGGTCTGCGTCGGCGGGGATGATCACGTCCGCCAGAAAGCACTCCTCCAGGAAGTATTCGTGGCTCTTGCCATAGGTCAGGGCCACATAGTTGGCCCGGTACGCATCGGGATTCACGGAGATGCCCGCCTCGATGATCTGGGCCGCCGCCTGGCAGCCGTACCGCTGCTGCAAGTAGCGGACGTTGCCTGTGTGGTCAAAGTGGGCGTGGGAGCACAGAATCCCCCGCAGCCGGAACCCGTTGTCCTCAATAAGATTCGTCAGGGCGCTGCGGTCCAGCTTGGCGTATCCCGTGTCCATCAGCACGATGTCCGTGTCCGTCAGCTTATATACCGGCATCAGCGCCGTGGCCCCCACGGCGGCATAGGTCCTTCCGTATACGTGCCGCAGCTCCATATTTCGTCCCCCTCCATGGTGCAATATTCCATATTATATACCCTTCGACGGGAAAAAACAACCTCGGAAAAATTTCCGTTTACCCCCTATGCAAAACCAGAAAAATAAGGTAAAATACACCTAAGTATAGATAGGGAGGATTCTGTCAATGGACGAACCGAAGTATAAGCGGGTGCTGCTGAAGATCAGCGGCGAGGCCCTGGCCGGCGACAAGCATTTCGGCCTGGACTTCCAGGTCATGGGCCGGGTGGCCGACGTCATCAAGGAGTGCGTGGCCATGGGCGTCCAGGTGGGCGTGGTCATCGGCGGCGGCAACTTCTGGCGCGGCGTCAAAAACGGCGAGGGCCACATCGAGCGCACCCGCGCCGACCATATGGGTATGCTGGCCACCGCCATGAACTGCATGGCCATGGCCGACGTGCTGGAGCAGAAGGGCGTGGACGTCCGGGTCCAGACGGCGCTGGAGATCAAGGAGGTGGCGGAGCCCTACATCCGGGCCCGTGCCGTGCGCCATCTGGAAAAGGGCCGCGTGGTGATCTTCGGCTGCGGCGTGGGCTGCCCCTTCTTCTCCACGGATACCGCCGCCGTGCTTCGCGCCGCCGAGATCGGCGCCGATGTGATCCTGCTGGCCAAGAACATCGACGGCGTGTACGACTGCGACCCCGCCAAGAACGCCAATGCCGTGAAGTTCGACGCCATCACCTACGACGAGGTGCTCAAGCGCCGCCTGGCCGTCATGGATTCCACTGCCACCAGCCTGTCCATGGACAACCACATTCCCGTGCTGGTGTTCGCGCTGAAGGACCCCTACAACATCGTCCGTGCCCTGCGCGGCGAAAAAATCGGAACAATTGTGAAGGAGGCATAACCCCATGCTGAAAGACGAGTACAAGATTTACGAGGAAAAAATGAAGAAGAGCATCGAATCCGTTGCCAACGACTTTGCCGCCGTCCGCGCAGGCCGTGCCAACGCCTCCGTGCTCAACCGCATCCATGTGGACTACTACGGCACCCCCACCCCCATCCAGCAGATCGCGTCCGTGGCCTCTCCCGATCCCCGCAGCCTGGTCATCACCCCCTGGGACGCCTCTGCCCTCAAGGGCATTGAAAAGGCCATCCAGGAGTCCGACCTGGGCATCAACCCCCAGAACGACGGCAAGTCCATCCGCCTGAGCTTCCCCCAGCTGACGGAGGAGCGCCGCAAGGACCTGGTCAAGCAGATCCGCAAGTATACCGAGGGCGGCAAGGTGGCCGTGCGCAACATCCGCCGCGACGCCATGGAGAATTTCAAGAAGCAGCAGAAGGCCTCCGAGATCACCGAGGACGAGCTGAAGATGGCGGAAAAGGACCTGCAGAAGCTGACCGACGACAGCTGCAAGGAGCTGGATAAGCTCCTGGAAAACAAGGAAAAGGAGCTCCTGTCTGTCTGATGGGCCTGTTTTCCAAAAAGATCCATCATCACGGGGCGGGGCAGGTGGACATGAGCCGCCTGCCCCGCCACATCGCTATTATTATGGACGGCAACGGTCGTTGGGCGAAGCAGCGCGGCCTGCCTCGCACTGCCGGACATAAAGTAGGGGCCGAGACCTTCCGCAAGATCGCCACCTATTGCAAGGATCTGGGGGTGGAATACCTGACGGTGTACGCTTTCTCCACGGAAAACTGGAGGCGTCCCGCCGATGAGGTCAGCACCATCATGGCCCTGCTCAAGCAGTATATGCTGGAGGCCATCGACTCCATGGAGCGGGACCAGATCCGCCTGCGCTTTCTGGGGGACCTGTCCGCCATTTCGCCGGAGCTGCAGGCCCTGGTGGACCGCACCAATGAGATCTCCACCCACATCCACGGGTTCCAGGCCAACGTCTGCCTGAACTACGGCGGCCGGGACGAGATTCTCCACGCCGCCCGCCGCTTCGCGCAGGACTGCACCCGGGGCGAGGCCGTCCCGGAGGACCTTACCGAGGAGGGCTTTTCCTCCTATCTGTACTCTGCCGGCATCCCGGACCCGGAGCTCATCATCCGCACCAGCGGCGAGGAGCGCCTGTCCGGCTTTCTGCTGTGGCAGTGCGCCTATTCGGAGTTTTACTTCTGCGATACCCTGTGGCCGGACTTCGACAGCCGGGCCCTGGACCAAGCCATCATCGCCTACCAGAGCCGCGACCGGCGGTTCGGCGGCGTGAAATAGAGAGGATACAACTATGAAACAGAGGATATTGGTGGCTGTGGTGGGGATTCCCGCCCTGCTGGCGGTGCTGTGCATCGCCCCGGCCTGGGCCACGGCCCTGCTGCTGGCGGCCCTGACCGTCATCGCCGCCCACGAGCTGCTGGCGGCGGTGTGCGGCCCGGACAAGGCCCGCCGCTGGACGGTGCTGCCCGCCCTGTGCGGCGTGCTGCTGCTGGCCCGGGCGGTGTGGCCCGGCTGCGCCGCCCTGGAGGGCCTGCTGCTGGCAGCGGCCCTGACCCTGCCCCTGTCCGGGGTCCTGACCTACGGAAAGCCTCATGCCCTGACGTTTACCGACGTGTGCGCCATGGCGGCGGCGGGCTTTGCCATTCCCTGGGCCTTCTCCGGGCTGTACGGCCTGCGCACCCTGGATAACGGCTATCTCCTGGTGCTGACGCCCCTGGTGGCGGCCTTCTGCAGCGACTCCCTGGCCCTGTTCACCGGCATGGCCCTGGGCCGTCATAAGCTGGCCCCCCTGGTCAGCCCCCACAAAACCGTGGAGGGTGCCCTGGGCGGTCTGGCAGGCGGCATGGCCGGCATGGCCGTTTTCTGCGCGGTGTTCCGGGCCATGACCCACACGGCCCTGAGCTATTCCCTGTGCATTGCCCTGGGCCTGCTGGGCGCGGTGCTGGGGGAGCTGGGGGATCTGAGCTTCTCCGCCGTCAAGCGCCAGTACGGCATCAAGGATTACGGACGACTGCTGCCGGGCCACGGCGGCGTGCTGGACCGGTTCGACAGCGTGCTGTTTGCCGCCCCGGTGCTGTGCGCCCTGCTGCGGGCCCTGGCGGCGTAAGGGGAGGGCGTCCATGACAAAAACCATCTCCCTGCTGGGCTCCACCGGCTCCATCGGCCGCCAGACCCTCCAGGTGGCCCGTGAGCTGGGCCTTACCGTGGCGGCCCTTACCGCCAACCGCCAGGTGGACCTGCTGGAGCGGCAGGCCCGGGAGTTTCACCCCCGGCTGGCGGTGCTGTATGACCGGGACGCCGCCCGTCAGCTGCGCCTGCGGCTGTCGGATACGGATATCCGGGTGGCGGAGGGGCCGGAGGGCCTGCTGCTGGCGGCCCAGCTGCCCCAGGCCGACACCGTGGTCACCGCCGTTATGGGCAGCGTGGGCCTGGAGCCCACCCTGGCCGCCATCCGGCAAAAAAAACGCATCGCCCTGGCCAATAAGGAGACCCTGGTCTGCGCCGGGGAGCTGGTCATGGCCCAGGCGGAGCGCTGGGGGGCGGACATCGTCCCCGTGGACTCCGAGCACAGCGCCATTTTCCAGAGTCTCCAGGGCTGCCGGGACCGGAATGAGGTCCGGCGGCTGCTGCTGACCTGCTCCGGCGGCCCCTTCTTCGGCCGCAGCTTCCGGGACCTGGAGGGGGTCACTCCCGCCGATGCCCTGAAGCATCCCAACTGGTCCATGGGTGCAAAAATCACCATCGACTCTGCTACCCTGATGAACAAGGGGCTGGAGGTCATCGAGGCCATGCGGCTGTACCGTCTGCCGGTGGAGCAGGTGGACGTGGTGATCCACCGCCAGAGCATCGTTCATTCCCTGGTGGAGTACCGGGACGGCGCCATGATCGCCCAGCTGGGCACCCCGGATATGAAGCTCCCCATCCGCTATGCATTCACCTGGCCTCACCGGGCCCCCAGCCCGGATACGCCCCTGGATCTGCTGACCTGCGGGGACCTGACGTTCCGGGCTCCGGACCTGGACGCCTTCCCCTGCCTGCGCATTGCCCGCCAGTGTGCCAAAGCCGGCGGCACCGCCTGCGCCATTATGAACGGTGCCAACGAGGCGGCGGTGGCCCTGTTTCTGCAGGAGCGTGTGGGCTTCAACGACATTCCCCGCCTGGTGGAGTCCGCCCTTTCCCGGGTGGAGGTGAAATATGCCCCGGACCTTCCGGATATACTGGAAGCAGACAGACAGGCGCGAGCCGCTGTACTGCAAACGGTAGGAGACATGGTATGATCTATATTTTAGCTGCGATCCTGATATTCGGCGTGCTCATCGCCGTCCACGAGCTGGGCCACTTTCTGGCGGCCAAGGCCTGCGGCGTGCGGGTCAACGAGTTCGCCATCGGCATGGGCCCCGCCCTGTTCAAAAAGACCAGGGGCGATACCACCTATGCTCTGCGCCTGCTGCCCATCGGCGGCTTCTGCGCCATGGAGGGGGAGGAGGAGGACTCCGACGACCCCGCTGCCCTGAATAACCAGGGCTTCTGGCGCAAGCTCCTGATCTTCGCCGCCGGCGCCCTGATGAACTTCCTCACGGGCCTTGTCATCATTCTGGTGCTTTACGCCGGGGTCAAGGCCGTCAACGTCCCGGTGATCCACGGCTTCGCCGACGGCTGCCCGCTGGAATCCGCCTCCGGCCTTCAGGTGGGCGACCGCATCCTGTCCATCGACGGGGAGCGCATCTACACCTTCAGCGACGTGTCCCTGCTGCTGGGCCGCAACAAGACCGGTGACTTCGACCTGGTCATCCGCCGGGACGGCCAGAAGCTCCGTCTGGAGAATTTCCACATGGAGCGCGGCGAGTACCTGGACCAGTCCGGCCAGAAATTCACCGGCTTCGGCCTGTATTTCGGCGCCCAGGAGCTGACCTTCGGCGGGCGGCTGAGATACTGCTGGGACCAGGCGGTGGACTTTGTCCGCCTGGTGCGCCTGAGCCTCCAGATGCTTATCACCGGCGAGGCGGGCTTTTCCGATATGAGCGGCCCCGTGGGCATCGTGTCCACCATCACCACCGTGGGCGAGCAGTCGGAAAATGCCCGGGCCGCCGCCGCCAACATTGCGTACCTGGCGGCCCTCATCGCCGTGAACCTGGCGGTGATGAACCTGCTGCCCCTGCCCGCTCTGGACGGCGGCAAGATTTTCTTCCTGGTGGTCAACGCCCTGTCCCTGCGCATCATCCGCAAGCAGATCCCCGCCAGGTTTGAAAATTACGTCCATCTGGCCGGCTTTGTCCTTCTCATGGGCCTCATGCTGGTCATCACCTTCCACGACGTCATCAAGCTGTTTCAATAGCGGCAGACCGTCCCGGAATGGGGCCGGCGTCTTTGCCGGCCCCATTTCGCCGCCCCGTGCGGCGCATTTTACTCGCAAGGAGGATATAAACCATGAGCAAGCAGATTCATGTGGGCGCCGTGGCCGTGGGCGGCGGCGCGCCGGTCAGCATCCAATCCATGTGCAATACCCCCACCCAGGACGTGGAGCGTACCGTCTCCCAGATCCTCCGCCTGGAGGGGGCTGGGTGCCAGATCATCCGGGTGGCGGTGCCGGATATGGACGCCGCCCGGGCCATCGGCCCCATCCGCCGCCGCATCCACATCCCCCTGGTGGCGGATATCCACTTTGACTACCGCCTGGCCCTGGAGTGCGTCCGCCAGGGGGTGGACAAGATCCGTATCAACCCCGGCAACATCGGCTCCGCGGAAAAGGTCCGTGCCGTGGCCGATGCCTGCCGGGACCGGGGCATCCCCATCCGCATCGGCGTCAACGGCGGCTCCCTGGAGCGGGAGCTGCTGCAAAAATACGGCGGTGTTACCGCCCAGGCCTTGGTGGACAGCGCCCTGGGCCACGTCCGCCTGCTGAACGACTGCGGCTTCGACGATATCTGCATCTCCGTCAAGTGCTCCCGGGTACCGGTGAACATGGAGGCCTACCGCATGCTCCACCAGCAGACGCCCTATCCTCTGCACCTGGGAGTCACCGAGGCCGGCACGCCCCGCCTGGGGGTGCTGAAATCCGCCATCGGCATCGGCGGCCTGCTGTGCCAGGGCATCGGCGATACCCTCCGGGTCAGCCTGACGGCGGACCCGGAGGAGGAGGTCCGGGCCGCCCTGGATATTCTCTCTGCCGCCGGCCTGCGGCAGACGGGGCCCAACCTGATCTCCTGTCCCACCTGCGGCCGCACCAAATACGACATGATCCCCATCGCCCGGGAGGTGGAGCGCCGCCTCCAGGGCTGCACCAAGCCCATCACCGTGGCCGTCATGGGCTGCGTGGTCAACGGCCCCGGCGAGGCCCGGGCTGCCGACGTGGGCATCGCCGGAGGCGACGGCGAGGGTCTGCTGTTCCGCCATGGCGAAATTCTGTACAAGGTGCCCCAGGACAAGCTGGTGGACGCCCTGATGGACGAGATCGACAAGCTATAAGGAGGGATGCCCTCATATGTGCGATAAAATACCGTTTTTTACCTTTTTTGAGAGCTTTGTGCCGCCCCGTGAGCTGGGCCTGCTGCTCCACGACGCCTGCGTGGTGGGCGGCAGCATGGACCGTGCCCAGCGCACCATGGAGCTGGAGCTGACGGCCTCCGCCCCGCTGCCGGAGGCCGCCGTCACCGCCCTGCGCCAGCTGCTGATGGACCAATACGACCTGCGCCAGCTGCGCCTGAGCTTCCGCACCCCCCGGCCCGCAGAGGACAAGTCCGACGTTCTCATGGGCCGGGAGATCAAGGGCAAGCCCGTCTCCATCGACGGCCTGAACCCCAAAATGGGCGCCGTGGTGATAGAGGGCAAGGTCTTTGCCGCCGAGTGCTACGAGACCCGCAAGCCCGGCGTCTGGCGCCTGACCTTCGACATGACAGATTACCGGAATTCCGTCACCGTCACCAAGTACATGGAGGGCAAGGAGGCCCAGTCCATGCAGAACGCCGTGTCCCCGGGCATGTGGCTCCGGGTCCAGGGCAATGTGGAGCTCAGCCGCGACGGCAAGGACATTCAGCTGCGCCCCTTCCACATCATGAAGATTCCCCACAAGCCCCGGGAGGACACCGCCCCGGAGAAGCGGGTGGAGCTGCACCTGCACACGAAGATGTCCAACATGGACGCCCTGACCGACACCGCCTCCGTCATCAGGCAGGCCATCTCCTGGGGCCACCCGGCCATTGCCATCACCGACCACGGCGTGGCCCAGTCCTTCCCCGACGCCTGGCACACCGCCAAGGGCAAAATTAAAATTCTCTACGGCGTAGAGGGCTATTTCATCAACAATCTGGACGACCGCATCGCCGTCCACGGCCCCCAGGACCAGGACTTTTCCGACGAGATCGTCTGCTTCGATATTGAGACCACCGGCCTGAAGGTGGACCGGGAGGCCATCACCGAGATCGGTGCCGTGGTGCTGAAAAACGGCCAGGTCACCGACCGGTTCCAGACCTTCGTGAACCCCGGCCGCCGCCTGACGCCGGAGATCATCGGCCTCACCGGCATCACCGACGCCATGCTGGCGGACGCTCCCTCCCCCAAGGAGGCCCTGACGGCCTTTCTGTCCTTTGTGAACGGCCGCCCCTTGGCGGCCCACAACGCCGAATTTGACATCAGCTTCATCCGGGCCGGCTGCCGCCGGGAGGGCATCCCCTTTGACCCCACCTATGTGGACTCCCTGATCCTGGCCCAGAACCTGCTGCCCCAGCTTCACAAGTTCAAGCTGGACATTGTGGCCGAATACCTAGACCTGCCCGCCTTCAATCACCACCGGGCCTCCGACGACGCGGCCATGGTGGCCTACATGCTGATCCCGTTCTTTGAGAAGCTGGAGCGGGAGCTGGGCATCCACCGTCTCCAGGATATCAACCCCCAGATGCTGAAGCTGCGGCCCCAGGGCAGCAAGTCCAGCCGCTTCCCCAAGCACATCATCATTCTGGCCAAGAACAAAATGGGCCTCAAGCACCTGTACCAGCTGATCTCCGCCTCCAACCTGCAATACTTCAAGCGGGTGCCCATCATCCCCAAAACCGAGCTGATGGCCCATCGGGAGGGGCTCATCATCGGCTCGGCCTGCGAGGCCGGCGAGCTGTTCCAGGCAGTGAAGGACCACAAGGACTGGGCCGAGCTCAAGCGCATCGCCTCCTTCTATGACTATCTGGAAATTCAGCCCATCTGCAACAATATGTTCATGCTCCGCAACGGCGACGTCCGGTCCGAGGAGGAGCTGCGGGAATTCAACCGCACCATCGTCCGCCTGGGCCGGGAGCTGGGAAAGCCCGTCTGCGCCACCGGCGACGTCCACTTCCAGGAGCCGGAGGACGAGACGTATCGCCGTATTCTCCTGGCCAGCAAGAAGTTCCCCGATGCCGACGCGCCTCTGCCCATCTACTTCAAGACCACCACCGAGATGCTGGAGGAGTTTTCCTATCTGGGCCAGGACCTGGCCCATCAGGTGGTCATCGACAATCCCCGCCGCATCGCCGATCTGGTGGAGGAAATTGAGCTGCTGCCTCCGGGCCAGCTGTTCCCGCCCCGCCTGGAAAACTCCCAGGAGGACCTGAACCGCCTGGTGTGGGACAAGTGTCACGCCCTGTACGGCGACCAGCCCCCCCAACTGGTGGTGGACCGGCTGAATGTGGAGCTGGGCAGCATCCTGGGCAAATACGACGTGGTGTATATGTCCGCCCAGAAGCTGGTGCAGCGCAGCCTGGAAAACGGCTACCTGGTGGGCTCCCGGGGCTCCGTGGGCTCGTCCCTGGTGGCCTATATGTCCGGCATCACCGAGGTGAACTCCCTGCCGCCCCACTACCGCTGCCCCCAATGCCGCCATGTGGAATTCATCACCGACGGCAGCTACGGCTGCGGGGCGGACATGCCGGACAAATGCTGCCCGGAGTGCGGCACGAAATACGTCAAGGACGGCTTCGACATTCCCTTTGAGACGTTCCTGGGCTACGGCGGCGGCAAGGTGCCGGATATCGACCTGAACTTCTCCGGCGAGTACCAGTCCAACGTGCACCGCTACACCGAGGAACTGTTCGGCAAGGCCAACGTGTTCAAGGCCGGTACGGTGTCCGGTATTCAGGATAAAACGGCCTACGGCTACGTTAAAAAATATCTGGACGAGCGGCAGCGCACCGTGAACCACGCCGAGGAAAACCGCCTGACGCTGGGCTGCACCGGCGTCAAGCGCACCACCGGCCAGCACCCCGGCGGCATGGTGGTCGTGCCGGACACCTACGAGATCTACGATTTCTGCCCCATCCAGCACCCGGCGGATGACGTGGCGGGCGGTCTGCTGACCACCCATTTCGAGTTCAAGTACCTGCACGACACCCTGCTCAAGCTGGACGAGCTGGGGCACGATATGCCCACCTTCTACAAGTATTTTGAGGAATACACCGGCATCCCGGTGGACAGCATCCCCATGAACGACCCCAAGGTGTACAGCCTGCTGACCAGCCCGGAAGCGCTTGGCGTGACCCCGGAGCAGATCGACAGCCAAACCGGTACCTTCGGCATCCCGGAAATGGGCACGAACTTCGTGCGCGGAATGCTGGTGGAAGCACGGCCTAAGAATTTCTCGGAGTTGATCCAGATCTCCGGTCTGTCCCACGGCACGGACGTGTGGACGGGCAACGCGGACGAACTGATCCGCAGCGGCACCTGCACCATTGCAGAGGTCATCGGCTGCCGTGACAGCATCATGCTGTACCTGCTGCGCAAGGGGCTGGAGCCCAAGATGGCCTTTGATATCATGGAGGCCGTGCGTAAGGGCAAGGTGGCCAAGGGCGGCTTCCAGCCGGGCTGGGAGGAAGCCATGCGGGAACACGAGGTACCGGACTGGTACATCGAGAGCTGCCGCAAGATCAAGTATATGTTCCCCAAGGCTCACGCTGTGGCCTACCTGATGAGTGCTATCCGTCTGATGTGGTACAAGATCTACAAGCCGCAGGCGTTCTATGCGGTGTATTTTACCGTGCGCGGCGACGATATCGACTACGAAGCCGCCATCGGCGGCGCTGCCGTGGCGCGCGCCCACATGGAAGCGGTCAAGCGCCGCCTGAAAGAGGAAAAGAACGCCAAGGACGAGGATGTGCTGGTCAGCTTGCAGCTGGTCAACGAGATGCTGAGCCGTGGGTACGAGTTTTTGCCCATCGAGCTGGGCAAGAGCCGCGGTTCCAAGTATGTGGTGGAGGACGACAAGGTGCGTCTGCCCTTCAGCGCCCTGAAGGGCCTCGGCGGTGCTGCCGCCGATGCTCTGGAGCGGGTGACCATCCACGGAGAGGAATATATCTCGGTGGAAGAGCTGCAGCAGGCCTCCGGCGTGGGCAGCGGCATTCTGGATCGTCTGCGTCAGGTGGGCGCACTGGGCGACCTGCCCGAGAGCAGTCAGGTAAGCTTTTTCTGAGAAACAAAGGCCGTTGCACAGATTTTGTGCAGCGGCCTTTTATCAGGTCTGGACGATTTTGAATGCCCGCCGCGTGCGCTTTGGGCATTTTCGGCGGAAGAATTTTTTATAATTTCCAAGTCGGGAAGTTCTGCGGAACTTCCCGACTTGCTTTTTCACCAGAAAAAAGAGACTGCCGCACGGAATACCATGCAGCAGTCTCTTTGTGTTTTGTGATAATGTCAAATCAGGGCAGGGGAGTGCTTACTCCACGCTGATCATATAGTAGTAAACGGGCTGGCCGCCGCGGATGTGGCTTACTTCCACATGGTTGGGGCACTTTGCCTTTACGATCTCGGTAACCTTCTCGGCGTCCTCATCGCTCACATCACAGCCGGAAATGATGGTGACGAAGCTGGAATCCTTCTTGCACATATTGCGTGCCAGACGGTAGGTGGCCTTGGTGATATCGGTGGAGGTGGAAACGATCTTGCCGTTCTCCAGAGCCATGATCTC
>OIBN01000130.1_pt1 | contig 50901 bp, 47 predicted proteins | sample 1581031 | NCBI WGS metagenome assembly OIBN01 (sample SAMEA3882531, study PRJEB24775) | human gut metagenome | biome: human-associated habitat; feature: intestine environment; material: feces | place: Netherlands | collected 2009/2010
ATTACGCCGACCCAGATCTGTCCCGTCATGAAGGCAAAGAGAATGCCCGCAAAGGCGGCAAACTCTGTGCAGCCCTCCATGGAGATGTTGAACACGCCTGCTCTTGCGACAAATACGCCGCCGATGGTGATGAGCAGATACGGCGCAGCGTTTTCCACAGTCATGTTCAGAAGATTCAGAAACAGCGAGAGGTAATTCATGCTCAGCCCTCCTTTTTCACCGCAGACCGGTGGAAGATGTGGCCGAAGAAGTCAGCAATGGCTTCGCGGTTATTGCCGATGAGCTTGATGGCCATAAACAGCACCAACGTGCTCTTGATGATGTTGATGAGGTCAAGAGGAACGCCGAGGCCGGTCTGCGCCGCCAGAGCGCCGTAGCGCAGCGCGCCGAAGACGATGGAAAATAGCAGAATGCCGACTGGATTACTGCCAGCCAGGATACACACAAAGAAGCCGTCCCAGCCGATACCGGGGTTAGCAGAGAAGGTGTTGACAAAGTTATAGTTGACACCGAGAATTTCTGTTGCACCTGCAATACCGGCCAGCGCGCCGCCGACCACGAAGATCACGACGATTTTCCGGCTGACGTGCATACCGACGGCGTCGGCAAATTCCCACTGCTTGCCGATGCAGTCAATCTCATAGCCGAATTTGGTCTTTTTCAGAATGAAATACAGGATCAGCCAGATTGCCAGCGCAATAAAGATCGCCGTTGTGCAGCGGTACTTGCTGTTGAGCTTGGCAAGGCGGGCGGTCTGCTCGATGAACTCAGTGTGCGCATAGGCATCGCCCGTTCCAAGGTAGCTCTGGGTCAGAAAGCCTGTGACCTGCGTGGCAATGCTGTTGAGCATAACGGTTGTAACAACCTCGTTCACGCGCAACTTGGCCTTCAGCAGGCCGGGAATCAGCGCGTAGACCGCGCCGAAGGCGGCGCCGCCAATGTCGTTGAGTTTCTCCCGGTTCGGGAGCTGAAAGGCCAGGTTCGGCAGGTTGCCGATCGCGGCCAGAATGAGCAAAATGAGCAAAAAGCCGACGGACGTGACGAGCACATAGCACAGCCGCGCGCAGTAGACCTGCGTCATGGCGGCGCGCAGCGTGATGTCCTGCTCGTCGCGCATGGCGAGCGCGGCGCTGGCCATGCGCCGCGCCGGCCGGCCGGTGACGCCGGCGGCGGCAAAGCACTGCTCGGCGTATTCCTGCGCGGTGTCGGGGTGCGCGGCGACCCAGTCCTCGCCCGAGAGGCCGGCGTCGTTATCCGGCAGCTCCGTGGCGACCACGTCGAGCTGGCCCTCAAAGTACCCGCCGGCAAACGGCTCCGCCACCGGCAGGAGCCGGTCGGAAAACAGGCCCGCGAGCAGCGCCGCGCCGTAGAGCGCGACGACGATGGCGGCCAGCTGCGCGGCACTGAGGATCAGCCCGCGGCGGTAGCCGCTCCAAACGGCGGCCAGAAAAATGGCGGCAAGCACCACTGTCAATACGATCTTCATGGGTGTATCCCTGTTCTTTCTCTCTAGACTGCGGGGGTCAGAAGGCGAGCACCTCGGCGCTCGAGCCGCTCAGGAGCAGCGCCGCGCCCCGGCGCAGCAGCACCGAGCGGCGGACGCCGAGCAGGTTCTGCTCGACGGACTTGATCTCATCGAGCTGCTGGTTATAGAGCGTGAGCCGGTCGCTGTACTGCACGAGCACCTGCTTGCCGTTAACCGACAGGCTCGTGACGGCGCCGGTGGTCTCGCACTTACCGAGTTCGCTGCCGGAGGCATTGACCGTGACGAGCTGCTCGGCGCTGCCGGAGCGGTAGCGGCTGAGCGCGAGGGTGACAAAGCCGTCGCCCTCAGCGGCGTAGTCATACAGGTACAGGTCGCCAAAGGGGTACTCGGCGGTGAGCTTTGCGTTATCGTCAAAAAAGGCCAGGCGCGTCTGCGACACGCAGCAGACCTTGCCGCCGCGCCAGAAGAGGTCGGCAAAGAGCTCGTCGGCGCACGCGGCGCTGCCGCGCTCGTCTTCGCTCGTGAGCGCGAACGTGTGCACGACACTGCCGGAATCCTGCAGGCAGAGCGCGGCGAGATACTTCCCGTCCGGGCTCACGGCGGCGCGCACGAGGTAGCCCGTGCCGGAATACCAGACATAGACGGCCTTGCCGGAGGTGTCATACACCGTGACGGCGCCCTTATAGCCCGCGGCGTCCGAGCAGACGGCGAGATAGCCGCTGTCGCTCAGGTCGGCGCTGATGATCTCGCCGGCGGGCTCGATATCGGTCTTATTGCCCTTGAAATCCGCCACGCACAGCGTCGTGCCGCCGATGTCATAGGCGCACACGCGCTCGCCGCCGACGGAGATGCCCGGCTGCGAGAGCGTGAAGATCTCGTGCAGGACGGTCTTGCCGTTTTCATCGAGCAGCTGCAGGCCGCTCGAGGACACGACCGCGAGGCGGCTGTCCACCGTGCGGAAGGTGCGGCTGGCGCTGGAGTCGAACGTGTAGGGCGCGCTGTCGTCCAGATAGTCGCTCGCCGAACCGGGCCGGTCGCGCAGCAGCAGATACAAAAACAGCAGCACGGCCAGCACGCACACCGCCACGATGACGGTCTGCCGCAGCCTGGGATTGTGTTTTGGGTGGTCGTTCATGGACATTCCTCCCCTATCCGCCGGGCGGACGCGGCGTCAGGCCTGATTCATCATATCGCCGACGGCGCCGTCGTACCACACGCGGTTGAGATACAGCCCCTGCGGGGGCATGGTCGGTCCTGTGAGCCGCCGGTCGCGCGTGGCCAGCAGCGCCGGGATGGCCTCCGGCTCGATCTTGCCGTAGGACGCATAGACCATGGTGCCGACGATGGCGCGCACCATATTATACAGGAAGCCGTCGGCGCAGACGGCGATGGAGATGAGCGGGCCGTCGCGCTCGGCGCGGCACCAGTGCACCGTGCGCACGGTCGTGCGCGTCTCGGTGCCGACGGAGCGCACGGCGGCAAAGTCGTGCGTGCCCTCAAAGGCGCGGCCGGCGCGCGCGAGGCGCGCAAAATCCAGCGGCTGCGGATAAAAGCAGACGCGGTGCTCCAAAAACGCATCGCGGATGCGGGAATTGTAGATCTGATAGACGTATTCTTTCTGGATGCACGAGCCGATGGCGTTGAAGTCCTCCGGCGCGGCAACGGCGTCGACCACGGCAATGTCCGCCGGGAGGCGGGCATTGACCGCGAGGGGCACGCGGTCGATCGGGATCGTGCAGTCGGTGCGGAAATTGGCGCAGTAGCGCTTAGCGTGCACGCCCGCGTCCGTGCGGCCGCAGCCGACGACCTTGATCGGCTCGCCGCAGACCTTCGTGAGCGCGCGCTCGAGGGTCTCGGCGACGGTGACGTCCGTCTTCTGCACCTGCCAGCCGTGATAGGCCGTGCCGTCATACTGCAGGCGCAGGGCGATGTTGCGTCTCACAGGCCGAACCTCGCCAGCACGATCACGCCGGCAAGCACGAGCGCACTCCAGACCATGGCAAGCGTGTCGCGCGTGCACCAGGTGAGCTGCTTCATGCGCGTGCGGCCCTCGTCGCCGTGATAGCAGCGGCACTCCATGGCCACGGCCAGCTCGTCCGCGCGGCGGAATGCCGACACGAACAGCGGCACGAGCAGCGGCAGCAGCGCCCGGGCGCGCTGAAAGAGGTTGCCGGTCTCAAAATCGGCGCCGCGCGCTTTCTGCGCGGACATGATCTTGTCGGTCTCCTCGATGAGCGTGGGGATGAAGCGCAGGGCCATGGACATCATCATGCTCATCTCGTGCACGGGCGCTTTGAGCTTCTTGAGCGGGCCGAAGAGGATCTCCATCGCGTCGGTGAGCGCGATGGGCGACGTGGTATACGTCAGCAGGAACGTGCCGGCGATGAGCATCGTGATGCGCAGGACCATGAACACGGCGCGCACGAGGCCCTCATAGGTGATGGTGATCTTCCAGACGGACACGAGCTCGCGCCCGGGCGTGAAGAAGATATTGAGCACGGCCGTGAGCGCGATGATGATCCACAGCGGCTTGAGCCCGCGGAGGATGACTTTCAGCGGGATGCGCGAGAGCGCGATGCACACGCCCGTGACGATGAGCATGACGGCGTAGGACACGTAGCTTTGGGCCGTGAACAGCGCCGCGATATAGACGATGGTCAGCAGGAGCTTGCAGCGCGGGTCGAGCCGGTGCACGATGCTGCTGCCGGGGAAAAACTGGCCGAGGGTGACGTCCTTCAGCATACGCCCGCCTCCTTCCCGACGGCGAGCAGCGCGTCCGTAAGCTGCTCGAGCGTATAGATCGACGGCGGGAGCGCAACGCCCCGGTCGCGCAGCGCCTGCGCGATGCGCGCACTCTGCGGCACGTCAAGGCCGATATCCAGCAGCTCCTGCGTGTGGGCAAAGACCTCCGCCGGTGCGCCGTCAAAGGCGACGTGCCCGGCGTGAAAAACGATGAGCCGGTCGGCGATGCGCGCGGCATCGTCCATGCTGTGCGTGACGAGCAGGACGGCCGAGCCGGTCTCGCGCCGGTAGGCGGCGATGTTTTCGAGCACGCCGCGGCAGCCCGCGGGGTCAAGGCCGGCCGTGGGCTCATCGAGGATGAGCACCTGGGGGCGCATGGCGATCACGCCGGCGATGGCGATGCGGCGCTTCTGCCCGCCGGAGAGCTCGAGCGGCGAGCGCTCGAAGAGCGACTCGTCCACGCCGGCAAAGCGCGCGGCCTCGCGCACGCGCGCATCGACCTCCTCCGTGGAGAGCCTGGCATTTTTCGGGCCGAAGGCGATGTCCTGATACACCGTCTCCTCAAAGAGCTGGTGCTCGGGATACTGAAAGACGAGGCCGACCTGAAAGCGCACGTCGCGCGTGGCGACCTTGCTGCGGTGGATGTCCTCCCCGTCGAAGAGCACGGTGCCGGACGTGGGCGCGAGCAGGCCGTTGAGGTGCTGGATGAACGTGCTCTTGCCGGAGCCCGTGTGGCCGATGATGCCCACGAACTGCCCGGCGGGGATGGCGAGATCAATATCGTCGATGGCGACTTTTTCAAAAGGCGTTCCGGCGCTGTAGACGTGCCGGAGATGATCCGCCCGGATGATTGGCGTCATAATTTCGTTTCCTTTATCTATCGGTGAAGATCGGTGGTTACGGTTTCAGAGCGGCAGCGACGGCGTCCGCACAGTCGGACACCGTGAGCGCGTCGAGCGGCACGTCCATGCCGTGCGCGCGCAGCGCGTGCAGCAGCCGGACGGTGACGGGCGCGGTCAGGCCCTCCCGTTTCAGCAGATCGACCTGCGAGAAGACCTGCTTCGGCGCACCGTCGGCAACGACGGCGCCGTTCGAGAGCACGATGACGCGGTCCGCGCCGATGCACTCTTCCATATGGTGCGTGATGAGCACGACCGTGATGCCCTGCTCGCGGCAGAGCTTCGTGGCCGTGTCGATGACCTCGCGCCGGCCGGCCGGATCGAGCATGGCCGTCGGCTCGTCGAGCACGATGCACTTGGGCTGCATGGCGATGACGCCCGCGATGGCCACGCGCTGCTTTTGCCCGCCGGAGAGCAGGTGCGGCGCGTGCAGGCGAAAATCATACATGCCGACCTGCTTGAGCGCGGCATCCACCCGCGCGCGTATTTCCTGCGGCGGGACGCCGAGGTTCTCGGGCGCGAAGGCCACGTCGTCCTCGACGACGTTGGCGACGATCTGGTTATCGGGATTCTGAAAGACCATGCCCACCGTGGCGCGCACGGACAGGAGATTGTTCTCGTCGGACGTGTCCATGCCGTCGACGTACACCTTGCCGCCGGTCGGCAGCAGGATGGCGTTGAAGTGCTTGGCGAGCGTGCTCTTGCCGGAGCCGTTGTGCCCCAGCACGGCCACGAACGAGCCGCGCGCGATCTCGAGCGAGAGGTCGCCGAGCGTGGGCCGCTCCTCGCCGGGGTAGGTAAAGGTCAGATGTTCGGTTCGTAAGATCGGTTCCATGGTGTTCCTTTCCGCTCAGCGCTCCCAGCGGCAGGCCGCCCCGCACGGCAGCACGAGACCGGACGCCGTGACCGGCAGGCCCAGCTCCTGCGATTCACTGCGGCCGCCGAAGCGCCGGGCGAAAATGCTCTCCGAGAGATACGTGAGCACCGACGGGCTCAGACCCGTGGTGTAGGAATTGATGATGACAAAGAGCGGATCGTCCGACAGCACGCCGGACACCAGCTCCACAAACGGCCAGAGGTTCGTCTCGAGCTTCCAGACCTCGCCGCCCGGGCCGCGGCCGTAGCTCGGCGGGTCCATGATGACGGCGTCATAGCGGTGGCCGCGGCGGATTTCCCGCTCGACGAACTTGCCGCAGTCGTCCACGATCCAGCGGATGGGCCGGTCGGCCACGCCGGAGGCGGCGGCGTTTTCCTTGCCCCAGGCGACCATGCCCTTCGCCGCGTCCACATGGCACACGCTCGCCCCGGCGGACGCGCACGCGACCGTGGCCGCGCCCGTGTAGCCGAAGAGGTTGAGCACCGAGACCGGGCGGCCGGCCGCGCGGATCTTCGCCATGGCGTAGTCCCAGTTGGCGGCCTGCTCGGGGAAGATACCCGTGTGCTTGAAGTTCATGGGCTTGACGCGGAACGTCAGGTCCCGGTAGCGGATGTCCCAGCTCGGCGGGAGGGTGCGCTTGTCCCAGCTGCCGCCGCCGGTGTGGCTGCGGCTGTAGCGCCCGTCGGCCGTGCGCCAGCGGGGGTCGGTGCGCGGCGTGTCCCAGATGGCCTGGGGGTCCGGGCGCACGAGGGTATATTTGCCCCAGCGCTCGAGCTTTTCACCGCGTGAACAGTCGAGCACCGCAAAGTCCTGCCAAGAATCCGAAATCCACATAGCTGCTCCTCTTGTCCGGCGGAGAGAACCGTGCAGTTCCAGTGTGCGCCGGAATGGTGATACTTAGACAGTGTATTATAGCATCAAGTGCCGCAATGGTCAATGTGTCCGGGCCGTCCGGAGGGCCGGAATTGTAAACAAATGATAAAGAATCGCCCGCCGGTGCTCCGGCGGGCGATTCTGGGTGAGGCTCGTTTGCGCGCGGGCGCGCTCAGCGGCGGCCGCTGCCGACGTGGTCGCGGTCGAATTCATGCAGCGTCTCGCGCATCTGCGCGCGGCGGCGGGCCTCCTCGGCCTCCATCTGCGCGCGGCGGCGGCGACGGCGCTCGGCCTCGATCTGCTTGCGGCGGCGCACCAGCCACAGCACATAGCCGATGACGGCCAGCACGACGAGCAGCAGCACGACGAGCACAATGGGATTCGTGAAAAAGGCGCGCAGGTGGCCACCGATGTACGCCCCCTTCGACACGGCGACATCGACTGCCGCGACAAGCTTGACCGTGCCGTAGACCGTGCCGTCATACGACACCGTGAGCTCGCCGACCTCGTCCCCCGCCTTGACGGGGGCTTCGAGCGGTTTGCCGTCGCGCTCGGAATAGAGCGTGACCTGCTGCTCAAACTGCGGCGCGCCGCCCGCATCGGCCGACGGCAGCACGGCCGAGATGCTCTGCGCCGGGCGGACGGTCACGCTGTCACTGTCGCGCCCATAGCGCACGGGAACTTCGCAGATGAGGTCGCTCGCGCTGACGATATCGCGCCAGCCGTAGTTGGCAAACACCCAGCGGTAGGCCGTGAGCGTGTCGGAAAAGCTACCGAAATCGGTCGTGCCGTTGGCGCGGGTCGTGCCCTTGCCGCCGAGCACGACGCACAGCAGGCGCACGCCGTCCTTCTCCGCCGTGGAGATGAGGCAGTAGCCCGCGGCATCGGTGTGGCCGGTCTTGACGCCCTTGGCGTATTCGTAATAATAGCCGCGGTACATCGGGGACTCGGGATTGATGAGGCCGTTCGTGTTCGAGAGCGTGCGCTCGTCGGACAGGTTCGTGGCCGGGACGGTGTGCTTGACCGTGTTGCAGATCGTGGCGAAGAGCTCATGGCTGAGCGCTTCTTTCGTGATGCGGTAGAGGTCGTGCGCCGTGGTATAATGATCGTCGTTCGGCAGGCCGTGGGGGTTGACAAAGTGCGTGCCCGTGCAGCCGAGGGCCTGCGCGCGCTCGTTCATGCGCTGCACAAACGCCGAGATGCTGCCGCAGACATACTCCGCGATGACGTTGCACGCCTCGTTGGCCGAGGAGATCATGGCACAGTAGAGAAAGTCCTCGAACGTCATGGTCTCGCCGACCTTGATGTCGGCATTGCTCGCGCCCTCGACCATGTCGGCATTGCAGTCGTCATAGGCGGTGACGGTGTCGCTCAAGTTCACGTCGCCGCGCTCGACCGCCTCGACCGCGAGCAGGAGCGTCATGATCTTCGTCAGGCTCGCGGGGTAGGCTTTGGCGTCGATGTTGCGGGTATAGTAATACTGGCCGCTGTCCTCGTCGGCGAGCAGGACGCAGTTGGCCTGCAGCTTTTCATCGAGCGCGGACTTGACCGCGTCGCTGCCGAAAACATACGACCCCTCCTGCGCCTGGACAGTGCTCTGGGGCACGCCGTCGGACGAGACGTTTGCGGTGCTCTGGGGGGTATCGGCCGAATTGTCCGCGGTGTTTTTCGCGGCGGCGGCCGGGAAAGCCGCCGTCAGCAGCAGGCAGACGATGAGCAGCAGCGGCAAAATGCGATATTTTTTCATATCTTTCTCCATAGAACTATGATATAATGGAATATCCGGCCGGAGACGGCGCTTCCGCGCGGCCGGGACAAATGGCAGTGTCTTGCCCCATTATAATAATTCCGGCGGCGAAAAGCAAATCATTTCCGCGAAAAGACGCAAACGGAGGGACCGCGATGAAAATACTGGTTGTGGACGACGAAAAAACCATCGTCAAGGGCATCAAATTCAACCTCGAAAACGAGGGCTATCAGGTGGACGTGTGCTATGACGGTGAGACCGCCGTGGACATGGCGCGCCGCGGCGAGTACGCCGTGATCCTGCTCGACCTCATGATGCCGAAACTCGACGGGCTCGGCGCATGCCAGCAGATCCGGCAGTTTTCCACCGTGCCGATCATCATGCTCACAGCCCGCAGCGAGGACGCAGACAAGCTCATCGGCTTTGAATCCGGCGCGGACGACTATATCACGAAGCCGTTTAACATCCTCGAGCTCAAGGCGCGCATCCGCGCGCTCATTCGCCGCTCGAGCATGGCCCCCGCCGCCCCGGCCGAGCCGGACGGCGGCAAGCTCGTGCGCGGCCACATCGAGATCGACCCCGAGCGCCGCAGCGCCCGCCGCTTCGGCCAGAACGTGGAGCTGACGCTCAAGGAGTTCGACCTCATCGAGCTGCTCATGCGCAACCCCGGCAAGGTCTACTCGCGCGAGCAGCTGCTCGACCTCGTGTGGGGCTACGACTATCAGGGCGATATCCGCACCGTGGACGTGCACATCCGCCGCCTGCGCGAGAAGCTCGAGCGCAACCCCGCCGCACCCGAATACATCATCACCAAGTGGGGCGTGGGCTACTACTTCGCCGAGGCCTGACGGATGAAGCAGCATCCGTTTCGCCTCCGGCTGCCGCACAGGCTGGTATCGAGCGTGCAGTTTCGCTTCGCCGTGACGTTCACGATCCTCGTGGCGATCCTGCTCACGCTCATGAACACCTACCCCACGCGCGCCTCGCGCGACATCGTATTCACCGAAAAGCAGAGCGCGCTGACAAACCGCGCCGCCGTCGTGTCGTCCTCCCTGTCGCTGCTCGACAATCTCACGCCGGACAACACCCGGCAGGTGCTCGCCCTGCTCGACCTGCGCGACCTGACACGCATCATCGTGACCGACAGCGAGGGGCTGGCCGTGTATGACTCCGCGAGCGAAAACAACATCCGCGGCAAATACGTGCTCTACCCCGAGCTCGTGCGCGCGCTCGACGGACAGGCCGTGTTCTACTCGCACTACACGACCGGCGCGTTTCTCAGCCGCGCGGCCATGCCCGTCATGAACAGAGGCCGGACCGTCGGCGCGGTGTACGTGTGCGAGAGCGACAGCGAGCGCGCCGCGCTCATCGGCAGCATCCAGCGCCGGCTCGCCACGATCACGATCGGCATCGGCGCGGCCGCGCTCGTGGTGCTGTGGTTTTCCATCAAGATGCTCACGCGGCGCATCACGCAGCTGGCCGACGGCGTGCGCACCGTGCAGAGCGGCGACTACAGCTTCCGCCTGACGCTCTCAGGGCACGACGAGCTGACCGAGCTCGGGCAGGAATTCAACAACCTCACCGAACGGCTCGAGACGACCGAGGCCCAGCGCCGCCGGTTCGTCTCCGACGCATCGCACGAGCTCAAGACGCCGCTGGCGTCCATCCGCCTGCTGTCGGACAGCATCTCCCAGAGCGCGGACATGGACAGCACGACGATGCGCGAGTTCGTGGCCGACATCGGCAGCGAGGCCGAGCGCCTGCAGCGCACGACCGAGAAGCTGCTCGACCTGTCGCGGCGCGACGACGGCGTGCAGCCGGACGTGACGATCGTCGACCTGCAGCAGGCCGTGCACGGGACGCTGCACCTGCTGCGCCCGCTGGCCGACCGGAGCAGCGTGACGATCACGTGCCTCATGAGCGAGGGCGTGACCGTGCGTGCGTCCGAGGACGACATTTACCATATCGTCTTTAACCTCGTCGAAAACGCCATCAAGTACAATCTTCCGGGCGGGGACGTGACCGTGCGTGTCGAGACGCGCGGCGAGCAGAGCATCCTGTCCGTGGCCGACACCGGCATCGGCATCCCCGAGGCCGACCGGCCGAACATCTTCAACCGCTTTTACCGCGTGGACAAGGCCCGCTCGCGCGAGCACGGCGGCAGCGGTCTCGGCCTGTCGATCGTGCACGACGCGGCCGCGCTCTACGGCGGCGTCGTGACCGTGGACGGCGTGGAGCCGCACGGCACGCGCTTTACCGTGACGTTCCCACGCGCGGCGGCGAGCGGCGCGCCGGAGACGCAAAAGGAGGTGCCGGAGACATGAAGCGCTGGCTTCCCCTGCTGCTGACCCTCGCGCTCGCGCTCGGCTGCGCGGGCTGCGCCAGGCGGCAGACCGTGACGGTATACCGCATCGCAAAAGAGGGCGCTGCCCTCTTGCAGACGGAGACGATCACCGTGCCCGACGGCACGGATCCGGTGCAGGTGATGATCGACGCGCTCGGCGCGGCGCCCGGCGACAGCACGTGCTTCAACCCCGTGCGCGGGTGGCTGACGCTCGGCGGCTACCGCATCGACGATGCGGGCACGCTCTGGCTGACGGTGACAAGATCCGACACGGCGAGCGGCATCGTGCGCACGCAGGCGCTGGCCTGTCTGGTGCTGTCCGGCACGGCGCTCGACGGCGTGTCGGCCGTCGGACTGGAAGACACGGACGGCGACGCACTGTACGCCCCGCTGACCGCAAATGACCTCGCCCTGACCGACCCGGCCACGGACGCACAATCCTGAACGCAGACCCATTCCCACGGAGGTGTATTTTTCATGCTCAACAACATTGCCCGCATCCAGCGCGCGCTGACACAGGCGCACCTGGACGCCATCCTGCTCACCGACGAAAACGACCGCCGGTTCGCCACCGGCTTCCCGTCCTCGGACGGCGCCGTGATCGTGACGGTGCACCAGGCATTTTTCATCACCGACGCCCGCTACATCGAGGCCGCGCGCGCCGCGCTGACCGGCATCGCCCAGGTGCTGCTGTGCTCGCGCGAGGCGCCGATGCGCACGCTCGTGCAGGGCATTCTGCGCGAGGCGAACGTGCAGATCCTCGGCGGCGAGGAGCAGACAACGAGCTATGCCGAGTTCACAGCCTATGAGCAGCTCTTCGGCCTGAAGCTGCAGCCGGCGCAGAACCTGATCCGCAACCTGCGCGCGGCCAAGCAGCCGGAGGAGCTGGCGATGATGTATCAGGCGCAGCAGATCACGGACGAGACGTTCGCGCAGATCTGCACCGTCATCCGCCCCGGCATGACCGAGCGCGAGATCGCGGCCGAGCTCATCTACCGCATGCTGCGTCTCGGCGCAGAGGGCACGAGCTTTGACCCCATCGTGCTCACCGGCCCGGACACGAGCATGCCCCACGGCGTGCCAGGCGACCGGCGCGTGGCCACGGGCGACTTTGTGACGATGGACTTTGGCTGCCGCAAAAACGGCTACTGCTCGGACATGACGCGCACTGTCGCCGTCGGCATGCCGAGCGACGAGATGCGCAGCGTGTACCAGATCGTGCTCAATGCGCAGCTGGCCGGCATCGCCGCGGCGAAGGCCGGCGTGACCGGCGAGCGCGTGGACGCCGCCGCGCGCAAGGTCATCAGCGACGCGGGCTACGGCGCGTACTTCGGCCACAGCTTCGGCCACAGTCTCGGTCTCGACATTCACGAGCACCCCATCGCCGCCCCCGGCGTGCACGCGAAGCTGCCGGAGCACACCGTCATCTCCGCCGAGCCGGGCATCTATCTGCCCGGAAAATTCGGCGTGCGCATCGAGGACGTGATGCATCTGACGGCCGACGGCGCGGAAATTCTCACCCGAAGCCCGAAAAATCTCATCATTCTGTAAATACCCGCTTGTCAAACCACGCAAAATCGTGTAAACTATATAAGATTTTTGATTCTGATCATTCTTGAGGAGGATTCCTATATGATTACTGCAGGCGATTTCCGCAACGGCGTTACTTTCGAAATGGACGGCCAGGTCATGCAGGTCGTCGAGTTCCAGCACGTCAAGCCCGGCAAGGGCGCGGCTTTCGTGCGCACCAAGATGAAAAACGTCATCACCGGCGCCGTGACCGAGACGTCCTTCAACCCCACCGCCAAGTTCGAGAGCGCCACCATCGACCGCAAGACGATGGAGTACAGCTATAACGACGGCAACCTTTACTACTTCATGGACCCCGAGACCTACGAGCTCATCCCTATCGACGAGAGCGCGCTCGGCAGCAACTTCCGCTTCGTGAAGGAGAACATGGAGTGCGTCATCAGCTCCTACAAGGGCAAGGTGTTCCTGGTCGAGCCGCCCACGTTCGTCGAGCTCGAAGTGACCGACACCGATCCGGGCTTCGCCGGCAACACGGCCACCAACGCCACCAAGCCCGCCACCCTCGAGACCGGCGCTGAGATCAAGGTGCCGCTGTTCATCAACCCCGGCGACCGCATCCGCGTCGACACCCGCGTGGGCGAGTATCTCGAGCGCGCGAAGGGCTGAGAAACAACAAGATAGGAAAAAGACGCTGCCGCGGCAGCGTCTTTTTTGTTTGCGGGTGCGGGCGGAGCGCGGTGCATAGGCGGCAGCGCCGGAAGAAACCGCGGCCCTTCCACGGCATCCGTCGCGGCGTACCGCCGCACCACCTTCTCCTCAGGGAGAAGGCATCGCCTTGCGGCGATGCGTGGCCTTGCGGCGATGCGTGATCTCATCCGAGGCGGGCCTTGCCCCCTCGGACTCCCCTGCTGCGCAAACACATAGGAAATCATGCACCACCTTCTCCTCAGGGAGAAGGCTTTAAAAAAACCAGCGCGCCGGGCAAAGCCGGCGCGCTGGTCATTTTTTCTTTCGCATCCGCGTTATTCGGCGCTTTCCGTCTCCGGGGCCTCAGTCTGCGCTGCGGCGGCGTTGGCCGCGTTGACGTCATGATCCAGATCCTTGATGAAGCAGCGGCGGCGCTTGTGCTGCTCTTTCTCGAGCCGCTTCCACTGCGCGAGGATGTGGTCATTGAGCTCGAGCATCGGGCCGGTCTCGGCAAAGCGCACGCCGTGGCGGTTGCAGCTCTGACAGACATGATCCATCATGACGGCATTGATGCCCTCGGCCTGCAGATCAGGCCGCACGGCCGTGAGCAGCATGATGAGCGTGTCGCTGTGGTGCAGGTCGTTGAGCACGCCCGCCCAGCCGAACGGGAACAGGCGGCCGTCGGAGTGCTTGAGCGCGACCGAGGGGTCAAGCGCCGTGACGCCGAAGGCCACGAGCTGATCCTGCTCGTCGACCACAAAGCAGACAAAGTCCGGATCGACGAGCGGGATGAACTTGTTGGCATAGCGCTCAATCTGCTCGTCCGAGAGCTCCACGACACCGTAGAGCGGCGCATAGGCCGCGTTGACCAGCTCAAAGACCTGGCGGACAAACGGGCCGTACTCGCTCTTATGGTGCACGGTGGCCACGTGCAGGTGCTTGCGCTTGAGGATGAACTCCGAGAGCTTGTGCAGGCGCTCGGCCTCCGCGCCGCCCGGTTCGGGCACGGTGATGCGGTACTCGATCCAGTCAACATCCTTGCGGTAGCCGAGTCGGGTGAGGTGCTCGAGATAATACGGCGCGTTGTAGTTGGTGAAAAACAGGCTTCGGCGGTCAAAGCCCTCGACGAGCATACCCTCGCGGTCCATGTCCGTGAAGCCGAGCGGGCCGTGCACCTGGTCACAGCCCTTTTCGCGCGCCCAGCGCTCGACCGTGCCGAACAGCGCCGCCGAGACCTCGGAATCGTCCACGAAGTCCACCTGGCTGAAGCGCATGCGGTGCGTGCCGAACTTGTCATTGGCCTTGTGGCTGAGGATCGCGCCGATGCGGCCGACGATCTCCCCGTCGCGCCGGGCCAGCCAGCAGCGCGCCTCGCAATAATCAAACGCGGGATTTTTGCCCGGCGTCCAGTCCGAGAGGTCATCGCCGTAGAACGAGGGAATGTAGTTCGGATTATCGGCATAGAGCCGATTGGGATACTGCATAAACTGGCGCAGCTCGTGCTTGGTCGTGACCTCGGTCACGACGACCGGGCTGTGCTTTTCAAACTTCTGCATGAGAATATGCTCCTTACAGCAACAATGACCAGTGGGATCTGGTCTGGCGATAGTATAGCGCGCATTTCGCCGGATTTCAACCTCTGCGTGCGTGGTTATTCACCCAATCGGTACGGTTCGACACAAAAAATCCCCCGGAGCGGTGCTCCGGGGGACCATTTTTCCTGTTTCTGCTTACAGGAGCTCGGGATACCATTTGTCGATCGCGTCAACGATCGCGGCAGCCTTGCCCTCCTTGCAGATCTCCAGAATGTCGGATGCGAGGCCGAGGCCCCAGTGGACGAATGCATTTGCGTTCATGCTGCTTTACCCCTTTCTTGATGTTCCGCCGCCGCACACACTTCGGCGCCGGACAGATTGGCGGCAATACCGGTTACAGGTTTATTTTACCGGATCCGCACCGGATGTCAAGCGGACAAACAGCGCCATGTGCGCAATTTTCCTTACCGCTTTCTTAGCGCGTTCCTGACAGGTTTTCGCGGCTTTTCCCGCCGCGCGGCTTGCACTGCGCACTGGAATCGGCTATAATGAGCGTTGCGCCTGGTTTGTGTCAAAAAAGGCGCGACCATCGTGAGGGGGGAAACAGCATATGCAATGCCGCGAATGCCATGCGGAGCTGCCGCAGGGCGCGCGCCGCTGCCCGCAGTGCGGGCGGCCGGTCCTGCACGAAAAGATCTGGAACAACAAACGGCTGCGTGCGCTGCTCATCGGCATCACCATCGTGCTCATCGCCGTCGGCGCGGGATTCGCCGTCGTCGCCTCGCAGGACGCGGCCGTGAACAGCCGCGTCAAGGACGCGATCTGCAACTTCCAGTTTGACACCGCCGAGACCCTGCGCAGCGACGTCAAGCTCTTTCCCGCCGGGGACAATAGCCTGCGCACGGAGATCATCCGAACCGGCCGGCTCTATCAGGCCGGGCAGTACACGCAGGCGCTCATGTATCTCGACGACCTGCACGAGACCTACACCGACGCAGGCCTTGCGGCCTACAGCGGCGTGCTCGACACCATAGAGGCCAAGAGCCTGCCGCAGATCTACGCCGCGGCCGCGGAGGCCTACAGCGCGCAGGATTACCAGACCGCGCTGGCCGACTACACCGTGCTCGCCGCGCGCAATTATTCCGACAGCGACAAGCGCCTGTTTCTCACCAACGCGCATCTGTGCGACAGCCTGGGCCAGCTTGCGCTCACGTCCGGCATGACCAACGCGCAGGCCGCGCAGAAGCTCATGGAGCTTATCGGCTTTTCCGACACCAATCAGGTCATCATGCGCGACGACAGCTACGCGCAGGCGTTTTTGACCGGAAGCTGGAGCAGCGACGCGGGCGAGCTGACCGTTGCCGACGACGGCACGGTGACCTGCTCCCTGCCCGGCCTGAGCGGAAAGGAATGCTCCCTGCGCGACAACGCCATCTACGCCGGAACGGGCGAAGACACCGTGGCGTTTTACCGCTTTTCCGTGCTCAGCGACCGCATGATGATCGCCGATGCCGTCGGCGACGGCCGTGCCTACACCATGTTCCGGCAATAAACACCGCACATTTTCTGCCCCGCAGCGCCCATGGGCGCTGCGGGGCATTTTTTGCCGGGTCTGAACAGGCGGACGGAAATTGTTCCTTGCTATTTCTATTTTTCATACGTATAATAAAATTGGTTGTATCTGAACTTGCAGACCGACAAAAATGGGAGGAGAAAGAACATGAAAAAGCGCATCATCAGCCTGCTGCTGTGTCTGGTGCTGACCGTGTCGCTCGTGCCGGCCGCCGCCGCGGCGGACACGGGGGACGCCAGGACCGTCACGGTACGCTACGCTTCCGGTCACGGGGTCGACACCCACGACTATGAAGCGGCCTTTACGTACAGCGATGATCTGTTCACCCGGAGCGGCTACACGTACCGCAAGGATCTCGCGCTGATGTCCATGGGCCTCGCGTTCGCGGCCTATACGAGCAAGGACTCCGAAAAGACGGACAACTACGCCACCGGCAACCGCAACTTTGTGTCCATGGCCGAACAGTGCGGCTTTGAGAATATCCAGTCGAACAAATGGATGTTCCAGCCCGCCGAGGCCGACTCCATCGGCATCAGCTGTGCCAGCAAGACCATCCGCGACAACGGCGGCAGCTACACGCTCATCGCCGTCGGCGTGCGCGGCAACAACTACCACGCCGAGTGGGGCGGCAACGCCCGGCTCGATGCTGCAGGCGAGCACAAGGGCTTCGCCCTCGGCCGCGACCAGGTGCTCGACTACCTGCGCGGCTACATTGCCGACACCGGCATCTCCGGCCGGGTGAAGATCTGGATCGCGGGCTACAGCCGCGGCGCGGCCGTGTCCAACATGGTCGGCGGCGCGCTCGACAACGGCTACAGCCTCGGCGAGGGCGTCAGCCTCAGCCCGCACGACCTGTACTGCTACTGCTATGAGCCGCCCATGGGCGCGATGAAAGCGCAGGTGCAGGGCCGCGTGTATGACAACATCCAGAATCTCGTCAATGAAAACGACCTCGTGACCTACGTCGCGTTTGACAACTGGGACTTCGCCCGCTACGGCGTCGACCGCGTCGTGCCGACCAAGGGTGACGACAACTACCTCACCTACAAGGCCGCCATGCTCAGGGAATTCGTGAAGATCCCGAACAACGGAGGCATCTACTGGCCCGACTACTTCCAGGCCTGGGGCATTGACCCGAAGGACATCACGAGCGGCGATCTGGGCAAGATCTTCAAGGTCAACATGACGCAGAAGGAATTCTACGCTGACCTCTGCGAGGCGATCACGACGTGCCTCGCCTCCTCACGCGAAGACTATGCGGAGAACATGCAGGACTTCCTTGTGGCCCTGCTGGCGGATATTTTCGGTGCGGCCGATAAGGACACCTCCGGCGTGGCCGAGGACTTCGCCAAAAAGGTGCAGGACAACTGGAAGAAGCTCTTCTACTCGCTGACCATCCCCGGCATGATCAAAAACGGCACGGCCGCCAAGCTCCTGACCGGCTATCTGGTCGAGGCGCTGCAGGAAAACGGCGTTCTGACCTACGACCTTGCGGGCATCGAGGCCGCGATGGGCATGCTCGCGCCGCGCCTGTCGAAAATGGCGCTCAAATACCCCGGCACAACGATGACGCTGCTGGCAAACCTGCTCGTGATCGGGCTGGCCCACTGCGGCGAGCCGGGCCTCGCCTGGCTGCGCAGCCTGCCGGACGACTACATGACCAGCAAGCAGACCGTAAGCTACACGGGCCTATTTGACGACGTGGCTGCGGACGCATGGTATGCCCCCGCCGTGGACTACGTCAAGTACGGCCGGATCATGAACGGCATGGGCAGCAACCGCTTCCAGCCCAACACACAGATGACGCGCGCCATGTTCGCGCAGGTGCTCTACGCGCTCGAGGGCGCGCCGTCCGTGCGCGGTCTGAGCTGCCCGTTTACCGACGCGGGCGGCAGCTGGTACACCGACGCCGTCATCTGGGCGTACAACGCTGGCGTGGTCTCCGGTGTGTCCCCGACGCGGTTTGCGCCGAACGAAGCGCTGACCCGCGAGCAGATGGTGACCATGCTCTATGGCTACGCCGGCCGCGAGCAGGCGCTCAGCGGCCCGGACGGCGCGCTCGCGGGCTATCAGGATCAGGCGCGCGTGTCCACATGGGCGCGTGAGGCCATGGCCTGGGCCGTGGGCACCGGCGTGATCGCCGGCACGTCCCCGACCACCCTCGCACCGCGGAAGACCGGCACGCGCGCCGAAGTTGCGACCGTGCTGATGCGGTTTTGCGAGCAGTGATCCTGCAATCGAAAAAAACACCCGGATCTCTCACGAGATCCGGGTGTTTTTATGCGGTTTACTGGCCGTTGGCCGCCGCCGCTTTCGCGCTGCGGCAGTTGGCGCGCAGCACTGGCATGAGCGCCGTGAGCGCAATGTCCAGCTTGCGGGAATAGTCCCCTTCCATGCCGTTGTTGATCCAGTCGATGAGCATGCCGAACATCATGTCCGTGTACATGCGGATGATCGCCTCGAGATCCTCGGGCGCGATGTCCATGTTCTGCGCGTAGCGCGTGATGACCTGGCGGGCATAGTAATCGCTCGTCTCCCACGTGAAGCGCTCGAGCTCTTCCTTGCCGTAGCCGTGGTAGATGTTCAGGATGGCCTGCCGGTCGTTCGAGAGGTTCGCCGCCAGCGTCAGAAAGCCCTCGCGCATGGTCTCGAAGTTGCCGTTCGTGTCCAGAAACTGCTGCACGCGCAGCTCAAACACGTACTGCGTGAGCACGTAAACATCCGTGAAATAATAGTAGAACGTCTTGCGGCTGCAGCCAACGGCGTCCGTGATCATCTTGACCGTGATGCGGTCGATCGTGTAGTCGTTGAGCAGGTGCATATATGCATCCGCGAGCGCCGTGCGCGTCCGGTTCTGTTTCATGAAGTGTGCCTCCGTTCCTGCGCCGGGCAAACACCGGCGCTGTTTTTTCTGGCCCTATAGTAACCCACATGTCACCATAATTCATTGGTCATTATTGCGATGATGTAACATTTTTGCACACTTTGCGAAACGATTCTACCCGTTTGTCCGGATTTTTCAGGAATCCAGCTCTCCCTGCAGGCGGCAGGTGCGCATCATGAACAGGGCAAGCTGCGCGCGGTTGGCGCCGGTATTCGGGCTGAGCTCCGTTCTGGTCGTGCCGTAGAGGATGCCCATGGAGACCGCCCACGTCGTGGCGGGATACGCCCAGTCGGGCACGGTGTTCCAGTCCGTATAGCCGCCGATCGGGCGCGGGCGGACGCCCTTTTCCGGGCCGTAGGCGCGGTAGAGCATCGTGACCAGCTGCGCGCGCGTGAGGCGGGCATCCGGCGCAAAGTGCGTGTCGTCCGTGCCGAGCACGACCTTGTTGGCATAGGCCCAGCGCACGGCGGCAGCATACCAGGCGTCGTCCGAAACGTCCACAAACGGCGCCTCCGGCAGTTCGGACACGTCCGGCTCGTCGGCCATCCGATAGAGGATCGACACGAACATGGCGCGCGTCGTCTGCCCCATGGGATCGAACCGGTTCACGCCGACGCCGTTCATAAGGCCGAAGAGCACGCAATAGTCAATGCCCTCGTGCATCCAGTCGCTCGCTGCCGGCATATCGTCAAACACGCCGCCGGCACAGTATTCGTCACCGACGCAGGGATCCGGGATCCTGGCCGTTTCCGTCTTGCCGCAGTCGACGCAGGTGCGCTCCATGTCCACGGCGCCGTCGTCCGTCTTGATGGCCGTCCAGGTGCTCCAGTGGTGCACTGGATAGTAGTACTGCACCGCCTCCGTGACGCGCTCGCTGCCCTTGAAATAATGCACGGTGCTGCCGTTGGTGAGCGTCATGGAATAGATCGACTTCACGGCCGGATCGAGCACGCGGTACTCCGTGGCCGAGACCTGGCCGATGATCATGACATAGTGGCCGTTGGCCGAGTAGCCGTTGAGGTGGATGATCGGCGGGCTGTAGCTGCCCTCGCCACCGACGTAGCGCGCGATGGCCTCGGCGAGCGAGACCTTGCTGTACGTCGCGCCGCTGAAGGCGACGTCATCCGGCGTGGTGGCAAAGGGTGTGCCGTAGTGGCCGCAGCTGCGCCAGTAATCGCCGAGCGCGCCGGGCGTGGCGTCCAGGCCGAGGTACGACAGCGCCATGGAGATGCACGCCGTGAAGCACTCGTGGTTGGCATAGTTCCCATAGCTGCCCCAGTAATCCGAGCAGAACAGATCGCTGTAGGCCGGCACCTGGCAGACGTAGCGGACCGTGCCCGTCTTCACGTCGGCGTTTTTCGCATATTCCACGCTCGCATACGGCGCGGCATCGACCCGGTCGGCCGCCGCAGCACCCACCGTCAGACAGGGCAGCAGCCCCGCCAGCAGGCACAGCGTCAGCGCCAGACTGAGGATTCGTTTCTTCATAGATGACTCCTTATGTTTCGGTATTTTGCCTGGTTGTTGACATAACGCATACACACAATTGCTTATCTTACACCAACTGTTACGGAAATGCAACCTTTTTTGCTTTCTCTGCCAGCTTTCGTGGGGCGCGGCGGGCAAATTGCGCCCGGTTTTGGCGCGGAAAGTGGGGACGCAGCGATTTCGACAGGATCCGCAAATGGCGTTATGTAAACCTCTGAGGCAGAGAATCCGGTCGTGATCACGCGGACGTGCGCGGACGGTGCGGAATATTTTTCGTGACGTACATAATATTTCACTTGACAGATATGCAAATGCATAATAAAATGGAAATAGAAGGGGCCGCTTCCGACACTGTGCGGCCAAGCGCAGCCGATCTCCGACGCGAAGCCGGGCAAATGCGCGGCTTCCACAGCCAAAGCTGCCGCTTCGGCGGGGAAAATGCCGCCGAACCGGCGGATGTACAGCGTTATGTAAACCGTAAGGAGGTGAGGGACCGCCGGAATGAAAAAACGAAAACGATCCGTGGCCGGGCGCGGCCCGGGGCATGGCATGGATTGAACTGCACCAGTCGCTGCCGCAGCACCGCAAGCTGCTGGCCCTGCGCGACGCGCTGGGGCTGCGCACGCCGGCGGCACTCGGGCACATGTGTCTGCTGTGGCTGTGGGCGCTGGACAATGCGCCGGACGGCGACCTATCCGCCCTGCCGGCAAGGCAGCTGGCGGAGATCTGCCAGTTCAGTGAGCGCCGGGCCGGCGACCTCGCGGTGGCGCTGCGCACGTCCGGGTTTGTGGACGCGGACTGGCGGCTGCACGACTGGGGCGACTACACCGGCCGCCTGATCGACCAGCGGGCGGCCAGCCGCGAGCGGCAGCGGCGGCGGCGCGCACGGCTGCGCGCGGCGGCCATGGAAGAAAACAAGGAGGATGGTACATGAAAAAGCAGACGAACACCGACCTGCGGCGAAAGCTGCGCGAGCAGCGCGCGGCGTATGAGGAGCTGCTGGGCCTGTCGGGCGCGATTTTGGCTGCGCTGTGCGTGCGCTGCGGCGACGGCGCGACGCTGCGGCTGCCGAAGCAGGCCGTGCACGACGCGCTGGAGACCTACGAATTCGCGGCGGCTGCCGACGGCGAGGACTACGTGCTCTCGTACCGGGAGCGCGCGACATGATCGACCTCGAGGACGAGAAGGAGCGCATCCTCGAGCAGCTGGCGGCCATGGTGGCCGATGCGTCCGTGAAGCCGGAGCTGCGGCTCAAGGCGGCGGGCATGGTGCTCGGCCACGAGCGGGGCAAGGCCGCGCCCGCGAAGGACGAGGGCGCGGCCGAGCCGGAGGTGCTGCGCTTCGAGGGCGCGCTCGAGCAGTGGAGCCGGTAGTGAGGAGGCGCGATGGCACGCAAAAACGAACCCTATATTTATAAGGTACTGCGGCGCGAGACACCGAACCCGCGGCAGCAGGCGTTCTTCCGCGCGGAGGCGGCCAACATCGCCTACGGCGGGGCGCGCGGCGGCGGCAAGAGCTGGGCCATGCGGCGCAAGCTCGTGCTGCTGGCGATGCGCTATCCGGGGCTGAAGCTGCTGCTGCTGCGCCGGACGCTGCCGGAGCTGCGCGCCAACCACATCCTGCCGCTGCAGCGGGAGCTGGCGGGCTATGCTGCGTGGAGCGGCGCGGAGCGCGCGTTCCGGTTCCCGAACGGGTCGCGGCTCGTGATGGGCTACTGCGACAGCGACAGCGACTGCGCCCAGTATCAGGGGCAGGAGTACGAGGTGATCGGCTTCGAGGAGGCGACGAACTTCGAGCCCGACTGGCTGACGTTCATCGCCACCTGCCTGCGCACGACGCGCACGGACTTCGCCCCGCGCATCTACTACACGTGCAACCCCGGCGGGCCGGGCCACGCCTACATCAAGCGCCTGTTCATCGACCGCGCGTTTCACGACGGCGAAGACCCGGCGGACTATGTGTTCATCCCGGCGAAGGTCTACGACAACCAGGTGCTCATGCAGCGCGACCCCGGCTATCTCAAGCGGCTGGAGGCGCTGCCGCCCGCACGGCGGCGCGCGCACCTTGAGGGAGACTGGAACGTGTACGAGGGGCAGGTATTCGCCGAGTGGCGCGACGACCCCGCGCACTACGCCGACGGGAAGTGGACGCACGTGATCGAGCCGTTCGACATCCCGAACACGTGGCGGGTGTACCGCAGCTTCGACTTCGGGTACGCCAAGCCGTTTTCCGTGGGCTGGTGGGCGGTGGACTTCGACGGGCGGCTGTACCGCATCCTCGAGCTCTACGGCTGCGTGCCCGGCGAGCCGGACACCGGCGTGCGCTGGACGCCGGAGCAGATCTTCGAGCAGATCCGCACCACGGAGGCCACGCACCCCTATCTGCGCGGCCGGGACATCCGCGGCGTGGCCGACCCCGCGATCTGGGACGCATCGCGCGGCGACAGCATCGCCGACATTGCCGACCGGTACGGCGTGTACTTCGAGCCGGGCGATCACAAGCGCCTGCCCGGCTGGATGCAGGTGCACTATCGGCTGGCGTTCGACGCTGCCGGGCTGCCAATGCTGTATGTCTTCCGCAACTGCCGGGACACGCGGCGCACGCTGCCGCTGCTGCGCTACGACGCACACGCGCCCGAGGACGTGGACACGCGGCAGGAGGACCACATCGCCGACGAGATCCGGTATCTGTGCCAGTCCGACCCCATCGCGCCGCGGCCCGTGGTACAACGGACGCCGAAAGTGTTCGACCCGCTGAGCAGCGATTAGTTATGTAAACAGAAAAAGACTGTGACGGCAGTCTCTTTTTCTCGCAAAATACGAAAAGTTATGTAAACCATTTCGCCGGAAACGGCAGCAAAGGAGAGTCTATGACAAACGAGAAAACGAACCCCATGCCCTACCGCGCGGCGGATGCGGCGGCGATGCTGGCGGCGGCAGGTGCGGCAGAGGCGGCCGGGCCGGACATGGCCGCGCCCGTGATCACGCCGGACGACGTGGCGCGCGGCACGGAGCTTCTGCGCCGGTACAAGGACGGCAAGCGCGCGCTCGAGGCGCGCATCATCGCCGACGAGCAGTGGTACCGCCTACGGCACTGGCAGTATCTGCGCGACCGCCGGCGCGAGCAGGGCGGCGACGTGGTAGAGCCGACGAGCGCGTGGCTGTTCAACGCCATTGTCTCGAAGCACGCCGACGCGATGGACAGCTTCCCGGAAGCGGTGATCCTGCCGCGCAGCGAGCAGGATGAACCGGACGCGAAGGCGCTGTCGGCCATCGTGCCGGCCGTGCTGGAAAAGACGCACTTTGAGCAGGTGTGGTCCGATGCGTGGTGGTACAAGCTCAAGCACGGGTGCGCGGCCTACGGCGTGTTCTGGGACAGCGCCGGGAGCAACGGCCTCGGCGACGTGGCCGTGCGCCAGCTCGACCTGCTGAACCTGTTCTGGGAGCCGGGCATCACGGACATTCAGGCCAGCCGCAACCTCTTCGTGTGCGCGCTCATGGACAACGACGACATTTCCGCCGCCTGGCCCGACGCGCGGCCCGGCAGCTGCGGCGTGGAGCTGGCACAGTATCTGTATGACGACGCGGTGGACACGTCCAGCAAGAGCATCGTCGTCGACTGGTACTACAAAAAGCCGCTGCCCGGCGGCGGCACGGCGCTGCACCTGATCAAATTCACCGGGCGCGACCTGCTCTACGCGAGCGAGAACGACCCCGCCATGGCCGGCGGCTTCTACCCGCACGGGCAGTACCCGGTCGTGTTCGACGTGCTCTACCCCGAGGCCGGCACGCCGTGCGGCTTCGGCATGATTGCCGTGAGCAAAGACCCGCAGCAGTACATCGACCGCCTGAGCGGCAACCTGCTGGAGATGAGCATGAAGGCCTCCACCCCGCGCTTCTGGGTCAAGAAGGGCTGCGGCGTGAACGCGCAGGAATTTCTCGACTGGTCGAAGCCGCTCGTCGAGGTCGAGGGCAGCATCGACGACGAACGGCTGCGCCAGATCAGCCTCTACAACCTCGACGGCCAGTGGGTGAACATGCTGCAGCTAAAGATCGACGAGCTCAAGGAGACGAGCAACAGCCGCGACGTGACGCAGGGCAGCGTGTCCGGCGGCGTAACGGCGGCGAGCGCCATCGCAGCGCTGCAGGAGGCCGGCAGCAAGTCCAGCCGCGACACGCTGCGCGCGAGCTACCGCGCGTTCGAGCGCGTGGTCGAGCTCGTGATCGAGCTCATCCGCGCGTACTACACCGAGACGCGGCCGTTTCGCGTGGCGGCGCCGGGCGCGCAGGGCTATGCGTTCTGCACGTACTCCAACGCCGGGTTGCAGGCCAGGACCGTGGGCATGGACGCCGACGGCATGGCGCTGCTGCGCGCGCCGGCATTCGACGTGTCGGTGCACGCGCAGAAGGAGAGCCCGTACGCGACCGCGTCGCAAAACGAGCTGGCACGGCAGCTGTATCAGCTGGGCGTGTTTAACCCCGCGTTCGCGCAGCAGGCCGTGCCGATGCTGGAGATGATGCAGTTTCCGGGGCGCGACAAGGTGCTTGAGGCCGTGCGCAGCAGCATCGTGCCGCCGCAGCCGGAGACGCCGGACGCGGGCACGGACACGTCCGCCGACCCGCTGCTGCGGGCGCAGGCGGAGAAAAACCGCGTCATCACAACGAGCGCCCGCTGAGGGCAGAAGGGAGCACAGAGTATGAACGAACAAAACATCCCCGCCGCGCCGGAGCAGAGCGCACCCGCAGCACCCGAAACGGCCGCGCCGCGTGCGCCGGCCGGGGAGGCCGTGACCGTTGGCGCGCTGCGCGGGGCCATCGAACGCCGAAGCGAGCAGCGGGCGCGCCGCGCGGCCGAGGAATCCGCCGCGCGCTGGTCGCGCGAGGCGGACGAGCTGGCGGCGCAGTGCCCGGACTTTGACCTGGGCGCGGCGCTGAGCGATGCACAGTTTTGCGCGCTGCTGCGCGCCGGTGTGGACGTGCGCACGGCGTGGTTCGCGCTGCACGCGCAGGCGCTGCTGGAGGCGGCCTGCGTGCGCGCGGGCCGCAGCGCCGAGCAGCGCGTGGCCGAGCACATCCGCGCCCGCGGCCTGCGCCCGGCCGAAAACGGCCTGGGCGGCGGCGGGGCCGGCATCGTGGTGCGGCCGGACGTGTCGCGCATGAGCCGCGCCGACCGCGCGGCGCTTGCCGCGCGCGCGGAGCGCGGCGAGCGCGTGAAGCTGAGCCTGTGACCCGCTTCGCGTACATCCGCCGGGACGGGCGGTGCGTGCTGCGCGCGGACGGCCACGCGGACTTCTGCCCGGGCAGAGACATCGTGTGCGCCGGGGCGTCGGCGCTCGTGTGCGCGCTGGCAGGCGCGCTCGATGCGCTGGGCGCGCAGGGCGTGCAGCGCACGCTCTGCGCCGGGCACGCAGCCATCGCAGCGGACGACCGGGCCGATGTGCGCGCGGCGTTTACCGTGGCCGTGACGGGCCTGCGGCAGCTCGCCGCGGCCTACCCCGGCCACGTTGCGGAGGACACCGGCCGCGTCCCCGCGCAGGAGACAAAACCCAACGGCAGCGCAGCGGCCGGGCGCTGCCCCGGCGCTGTCCCCGGAAGCGGACAGCAGAGAAAAAAGGAGACATGAGTATGGAAAACATCCACATGGACCTGCGCCTGTTTGATGCAAACACGCAGGTGACTACCCAGCAGAGCCTGACCGAGGAGATGAAGACGTTCTACTCGGACTACCTCATCGACGCGGCCGAGCCCGAGCTCGTGCACGACCAGTTCGCGCAGAAGCACCCCATCCCCGCAAACGGCGGCAAGACGATCCAGTTCCGCCGCTTCGCCCCGCTCGGCAAGGCGCTGACCGCCCTGACCGAGGGCGTGACCCCCGACGGCCAGAGCCTGAGCATGACCACCGTCGAGGCGGCCGTGCGCCAGTACGGCGGCTACATCCAGATGAGTGACCTGCTGCTGCTGACCGCCATCGACAACAACCTCACCATGGCCACGAAGCTGCTCGGCGCGCAGGCCGGCCGCACGCTCGACACGATCACCCGCGAGGTGCTCGTCGGCGGCGACAACGTGCAGTATGCCGACGAGTCCGTGTCCGCGCGCTACCTGCTGCAGGGCGGCAACGCCAGCGCCGCCGACAACAACTACCTGACCGTCGACTGCATCCGCCGCGCCGTGCGCGCGCTCAAAAACGCCAACTGCCGCCGCATCGACGGCGCGTTCCCGGTCATCATCCACCCCGACGTGGCCTATGACCTCATGAACGACCCGAAGTGGCTCGCCCCCCACCAGTACGTCGACACCGAGCACATGTACGAGGGCGAGATCGGCAAGATCGAGGGCTGCCGCTTCGTCGAGAGCACGGAGGCGAAGATCTTCCACGCGGCCGATCTTGCCGGCGACAGCCGCACCCTGCTCACGGCCGGCGCGGTGAGCGGCAAGACCACCTTCCCGTTCGACGGCGGCACGGTCCAGGCCGGCGCACTCGTCGGCCGCCAGGTGCTCATCGGCAATGCGTGCGTGACCGTCACGGCCAACACCGCAAGCTCCATGACCGTCGACGCCGCCGTCACGGCTGAGGACAACGCCATCATCTACCCCGGCGAGGCCGGCGCGCAGGGCCGCGACGTGTACGTCACGCTCGTGCTCGGCGCCGACGGCTACGGCACGACCGAGATCACCGGCGGCGGTCTGGAGCACATCGTCAAGCAGCTCGGCTCTGCCGGCACGGGCGACCCGCTCAACCAGCGCGCAAGCGTCGGCTGGAAGGCCACGAAGGTCGCCGTGCGTCTCGACGACAGCGCCATCCGCCGCATCGAGACCTGCAGCACCTACACCGAGTAAAGAAATCCACCCCATGCCTCCCGCCCGCGCGGCGGGAGGCACACCTACAACAAGGAGGAAACAACTATGGCAACCAGAAAAAAGACCGACCGCGCCGCCGCTGAGGCCTGGCTGAGCGAACCCGTGACCGTGCGTCTGTTCCGCGACAACGGCAGCTACAAGGAGGACAAGGTCGTGACCGTCAACGGCGAGACCGTGCGCATCCCGCGCGGCGAGGACGTGATCATCCCGCGCCGCTTCGCGCTCGTGCTCGCCCAGGGTGAGGCGCAGGACGCGCGCACCGGCGCGCTCATCGAGCGCGAGACCGCCCGCTTTGCCGCCGAGAGCGGCGCGCTGGGGCTCTGACCATGGCGACGCTTCAGCAGGCGCTCACGCGCATCGACACGATCTGCCCCAACGCATGGGACGACGCGGCAAAGCTGCTGTGGCTCAACGAATGCGAGAGCATGATCCAGACGCGCATCCTCGGCACTGCGCCCGAGGCGTGCATCACCTATGACGCGGACACCGCGCGCAGCACCGTGCTGCTCGTGCCCGCGCCGTTCGACCGGCTGTACGTGTACTACGTCATCGCCATGTGCGACTACGCCGCGCACGAGACGGCGCACTACGCCGACAGCATGATGCTCTTTAACGCGGCGCTCGACGAGTACGCCAAGTGGTATCAGCGCACGAACGGTACCGCGGCCGCGACCCCCGGCGCGGCGGCGCAGATCGCCGCCAACAGTGCCGCCCGGCACACGCACGAAAACAAGGGCGTGCTCGACGGCATCACGGCCGCGCGGGCCGCCGCGTGGGACGCGAAGGTCTCCCCCGCCGCGCTCGGCCCGGCCGTGAACACGGCGCTGCAGGCGGCAAAGGACTCCGGCGCGTTCCGCGGGGAAAAGGGCGATCCGGGCACGCCGGGCAAAGACGGCGACCCCGGTAAGGACGGCGCGCCCGGTGCGCCGGGCGCGCAGGGCGAGAAAGGCGACAAAGGTGACAAAGGCAACCCCGGCGCAAAGGGTGATCCCGGCGAAAAAGGCGACAAGGGCGACCCAGGCGCAAAGGGCGACAAGGGCGAGCCCGGCACGCCGGGTACTGCCGGTCAGAGCGCATACGCCGCCGCGCAGAGCGGCGGCTACACGGACACGCAGGCAAATTTCTACGCCGACCTTGCGGCCATGCAGGGGCTGGCGGCCGCGCTCGCGGCGATGTGAGGAGGCGAAGGTATGAGCATTTCGACCGATCTGACAAGGCTGCAGAGCGCCAAGGCCGCCATGAAAACCGCCATGCAAAACAAGGGCGTGACCGTGCCTGACGGCGCAAAGCTCGATGCGTTCGCGGCGCTGATCGACAGCATCCCGGCCGGCGGCGGCGGGTATACCGCAGAAGCGCACGTGGTAACGTTTGCCGAGGACGTCACGTGTGCCAAAGGCGACATGGTGGAGCTGTGCGACACCGCCATACAAACGCCGTTGTGCCTCGGTATGGTCGCCTACGGCGACCATGCAGCAGGCGCCAAATATGCGCCCGTACTATCTTTCGGCGCGGCGCGCAACCTGACCGGCGCAACGTCGACGAGCGGATATGCGTGCGGCACATCCGGAAGCAGCTATGCGGTCGATTCCACAGGATATGTCATGCTGTATAAACAGCAGCAGGGAACGTTTAATTCAGAATTCGGCAACAGCCTGCGCGTCAAAAACGGGAAATTGCTGTGGAATAACCTGAACGGACTTGGGTTCAGCGAGACGTCTGCAAAATTTCCCGCTGGCACGACCTACATTTTCTTCATTCTGGGGGCGAGCACATGAACGCATACATCATCTCCGAAAACGGGTATATCCAACGAGTGGAAGCATCGAACTGCGGCGGCGGGCAAAAGATCACCGAAGCCGAGTACAATGCGATCCTGGCGGTCATCCGAAACCGCCCGGCCGCCGAGGGCAAGGGCTACCGGCTGAAAACCGACCTGACGTGGGAGGCATACGACCTGCCGCCCGAACCAGAACCGAGCGATGCCGACGAGCTTTCGGATGCAGAAGCCTTGAACGTGATCCTGGGGGTGACGGCATGAAGCGCGGCGAAGCAAAGGCATATCGTGCAGCGATCGTAGCGGCGCGCGATGCGGTGGCGGAGGACAACGCGCGGCTGGGCATCCGCGTGCTGTACCCCGACTGGGCGGCGGGCGCGCACACGGTTGGTGAAGTTTACAATGCCGATGGGCAGACGTGGGCGTGCTTTGCCGCCTACGACAGCGCGGCATACCCTGACGTCAAACCCGGCAATGCGGCGTGGCACACGTTTAACCGGCCGCTGCACGGGACAAGCCCGGCGACCGCCCGGCCGTTCGTGCAGCCGACCGGCGCGCACGATATGTACCACGCGGGCGAGTACGCGATCTACAACGCGAAAATGTACCGCTGCACAGCCGACACGGCCTATAGCCCGGCGGACTACGCAGCGGCGTGGGAGGCGGAGAGCTGATGGAATTTGTTTCTTGCGATCCGTCAAATTACCGCGCCGGGCGCACGCAGCCGGTGCGGTACATCGTGATGCACTACACGGCAAACAACGGCGACACCGCGCGCAACAACTGCGACTACTACCACCGCGTGGGCGGCCTGCAGGCGAGCGCGCACTATTTTTGCGACGAGCACGGCGCGATGCAGTCCGTGCGCGAGGGCGACACGGCGTGGCACTGCGGCGCGCGGGCGTACTGGCACCCCGAGTGCCGCAACGGCAACAGCATCGGCATTGAGATGTGCAGCCGCAAGCGCGCCGACGGCAGCTACTACATCCTGCCGGAGGCCGTGGCAAACACCGCGACCTTGGCAAAAGACATTATGCAGCGCTATGGCATCGACACGGAGCACGTTGTGCGGCACTACGACGTGACGGGCAAGCGCTGCCCCATGCCGTGGGTGGATGACCCGGCGCAGTGGACGGCATTTCTGGCCATGCTGACGCCGGGACACCCGAACGAAGAGGAGGAAGAACCCATGACACGATACAACAAAATCGACGACGTGCCCGCGTGGGCGCGCAGCGATGCGCAGCGGCTCATCGACCGCGGCGCACTGCGGGGCAATGGACGCGGCGAGCTGGATCTCTCGCCGGACATGCTGCGCACGCTGATCGTGTGCCAGCGGATGGTCGATCAGGCAAAGGAGACATAAATGGACCGACTCACAACGATCAAAGCGGCCGCCTGCACGGCGGCCGCAGCGCTGACGGCCTTCTGGGGCTGGACGGGCTGGCTGGCGGCGGCATGGTTTCTGGCCATGCTGCTCGACTATGCCACCGGCAGCGCCGCCGCCCTGCGCGCCGGGACATGGAGCAGCCGCGCCGCACGCGAGGGCCTGTGGCACAAGGCGGGCAGCGTGGCGGGCGTGCTCGTGGCGGCGCTGCTGGACTTTGCCCTGCGCGTGCTGCTCGGCAGCGTGCCGGGGCTGGGCATCGACTACGACGTGCTGCTGTGCCCGCTCGTGACGGCGTGGTATCTGCTGACGGAGCTGGGCAGCATCGCCGAAAACGCGGGCGCGCTCGGCGCGCCGATGCCGCAGTTTCTCATGCGGGCGATCGCCGCCCTGCGCGCCGGCATTTCCGACCGCGGCGGCGGAGACGGGGACGGAGGCGGCGCGGCATGACGGACTTTTCCCCGCTGAATTTCCCGCTGCCGGAGCGCACCGGCGCCGAGGGGCTCGACGCGCGCGTGACGGCGCTGGAGGAGACGATCGTCCGGCTGCTGGAAGCGCTGCAGTACACACTGACGAACCTCGGGCGCGAAAACTTCAACCCCGCCGCACTCGAACGGCTGCGCGCCGAGCTGCGCAGCGGGCAGACCACGAACCAGTAAGGAGGCAGGCAATGCATCTACCCACATTTCCCCGCGCCATGCCCGTGACGCGGCGCGTACAGACCGACTTTCGCGGCTACGACCACCGGCCGGGCTGCCCGGAGGGCGGCATCTACGAGATGACGAACGGCTCGGCGGCCGACGCGCCGCTGTTTTCCACGCGGCCGGGCCGCACGCTGACCTATCCGACCGGCGGCGGCAGCGCGAACGGACTGTTCGCCGTCGACGGCGGACTGCTCTGGTGCACGGGCCAGACGCTGTATTTTAACGGCACGCCCGTCGACGGCTGCACGCTCGTCAACGGGCCGAAGGTGTTCGCCGAGCTCGGCGGCACGGTGCTCATCTGGCCGGACAAGGTCTGGTACCGGCCGGATATGGGCACGTTCGGCAGCGCCGAGCCGAGCTGGAGCGGCACGGTGGCGCTCCAGCGCTCGGACGACAGCAGCGGCGCGCGCGCCGATTCCGTCGCCGCGAGCGGCATCGACACGCCCTTTCGCGTGGGCGACGCCGTGACGTTCAGCGGCTTTTCCACGCCGGAGGACAACGGCACCTACATCATCCGCGCCATCGCGGGCGCGGTGCTCGTGTTCGACCCCGACACGTTCTCTGCCGTCGGAGCGGTCGAGCACATCACGGTCACGCGGCGTATGCCCCTGGCGCTGCACGCATGCACATACGCCAACCGCATCTGGGCCTGCGCGCAGGACACCGTCTGGTGCACAAAGCTCGGCGACCCGCTGAGCTGGTACTGGTACGAGGCGGACGAAAACGGCACGGTCGCCACGGCGGCATGGAGCGTGGACGTCGGCACGCCGGGCAACTTTTCCGGCTGTGCGGCGACGGGCAGCGGCGTGGTGTTTCTCAAGCCGGACGGGCTCTGGCGGCTCTACGGCACGAAGCCGGACAACTTCCAGCTCATCGCCTCGGCGGCGCTCGGCACGGAGAAAAACTCCGGCCGCTCGCTCGTGACGGCGGCGGAGACGCTCTACTACCTCTCCCCCGCCGGGCCGGCGCGCACCTCCGGCGGACGGCCGGTGCGCATCGGCGACGCGCTCGGGCGCACGCTCACGGCCGGCGCGGCGGGCACGGACGGCACGCGCTGGTATCTCTCGGCGCACGATCCGCAAAACGCCTGGCACCTGTTCGTATACGACACGCGCAGCGGCCTGTGGAGCCGCGAGGACGCATTTCACGCATCCGGATTCGCCCGGCACGACGGCGCGCTCTACGCCCAGGATCCGAGCGGCGTCTGGCGCTTCGGCACGGGCAGCACGGCGCAGCTGGAGAGCATGCTGGAGACGGGCGATTTCGTCAGCGGCAGCCCGGACTGCAAGCGCCTGCTGCGCGTGCAGCTGCGGCTGGAGGCGGACGCGGGCGCAAGTGTCACGGCGGCGGTGCAGTATGACTCCGACGGCGTGTGGCACACGCTGGCGACCGTGGCGGCAGGCGCGAAGCGCTCCGTCACGCTGCCGGTGCTGCCGCGCCGGTGCGACCACTTTCGCCTGCGGCTGACGGGCACGGGGGCGTGGCGGCTGCTGTCGCTCGCGCGCACGGAGACCGCCGCCGGACCGCAGCACTGAAGAAAGGAGACCTTATGGCCACAAAATACAAATACGACAAGGACACCGACTACGCCGCGCTCATGGAGCGGGCGGCGCAGCGCGGCGACAACGCGGCCGCCGCGATCTATGAGCAGCAGCGCAACGCGAAGATCCGCGGCGAGGGCATGACCGATGTGACGCAGTCGAACGACTACGCGCAGTATCTGCCGCTTGAGGACGTGCCGGACTACGACGACACGCACCGCCGCCAGGCAGAGTCCCTGCTGACCGAGCGCGACACGACCGGGCAGCGCGCGCGCATCGACCAGATGCTCGACGCGCTGCTCGGCGAGGAATTCGACTACGACCCGGCATCGGACAAGCTCTACGCCACCTACCGGCAGCAGTATGAGCGGCAGGCGGATCTCGCATCGGCCAACGCCCTCGGCGCGGCGGCCGCGCTGACGGGCGGACGGGCCTCGACGGCGGCCGTGGCGGCGGCGCAGCAGGCGGGCGGATACTACCGCGCGATGCTCGCGGGCAAGCTGCCGGAGCTGGCGCAGCTCGCCTACGAGCGCTACAACGGCGAGCGCAAGACGCGCCTGAGCGCGATCGACGCGATGCTCGACGCGGCCGACAGCCGCGATGGCGTGACGAAGGCGCAGATTGCCGCGCTGCTCGACATGGACGACGCGGACTACGACCGCGCGGACAGCAAGCTGCAGCAGCAGGCCAAAGACGCGGCCGACCGCAAGGCCGCTGCCGACAAGAAGGCCAAGGAGGAAAAGGCCGCGCAGGAAGCGGCGGACAAGGCCGCGCGCAGTGAGGCGCGGCGGCAGATCACGCTCATCCTGCGCAACGGCGGCACCGTGCCCAACGACCTCTGGGAGCAGAGCGGCTACAGCGCCGTGACGATCGCGGCCATGCTGCGCGGTCGGAAGGGTTAAGCGTTATGTAAACTTAGCGCCGGTTTCGCTGCAATCAGTCGCTGTCGTGCCTTTCGCCGAAAAATAGTTATGTAAACCGTGTGAAGGAAAGAAGTCCCGGAAGCGAAAACGCTTCCGGGACTTTTGCGTGCTGTGTCTGCGCTCAGGCCGTGGCCTGCTTATAGCGCATGAGGATGGTTGCGACCTGCGCGCGCGTGGTGCTGCCGCCGGGTTCGAGATAGTCCGTCTTGTCGTGCGGAAGGCCCTTGATAAGGCCGTTGCCGACGGCCCAGGCCATCGCGTCGCGGGCATAGGCCGACACGCTGCCGGCGTCGGGGTAGGCAGCGAGCGAGGCGGCGTTGCCGGTGGCGTCCGGCGCGTACTTGGCCGTGTACCGGTACAGGATGGCGGCGAGCTGCTCGCGCGTGATCTGGCCGCTGGGGTCAAACGTCGTGGCGCTCGTGCCGTTGACGATGCCCGTGAGCTTCGCCCACAAGATGGCGTTGGTATACCACTGGCCGCGCGGCACATCGTCAAACGGGGCGCGGAGCTTGGCCAGCTCATAGCCCTCGACGACCTTCGGCTCGCCCTGGATGCGGTAGAGGATGCACACGAGCTGTGCGCGCGTGCACGTGCCGCTCGGGTCGACAGTCGTGGCCGAAAGGCCGTTGATATAGCCGCTGTAGATGCAGTAATCCAGCCCCGCGTGCGCCCAGGTGCCCGGCGCGGGCATATCGCGGAAGGCGTAGCCCGGGCAGGTCGGCCCGCCGGGGCAGACAGACGGCAAACCGGTAGCAGGAATGGTTTCTGCCTTTGTCTCTCCACAGACGGAACAAGTATAAACTCGAACCCCGGATGTTGTTGCAGTCGGCTTAATAACGACCTCTCCTGCATTCATCTTATGGCCAAACGCCGCCACTTCATTGCGGTGTTCTACAGCTCCGCATTTTGCACATGTATACAGGTCATAACCATCTTCCGTGCAAGTTGCAGGAGCACGCTTTGTCAGCTGCCAAGTATGCACATGTACACCGGTCGCCGGAATCGTCTCCGTTTTGGTATCCCCGCACACAGTACAGGTATAGGTGCGGACACCTGCCATATCTTCTGTCGGCTTCGTTGTCACTTGCCCGCTGTTCCATTTGTGTCCCAGCGGTTCTGAAGCGTCATATCGCTGTGTCGTGCCGCAGGCACTACATGTGCACAGGATATAACCGCCCGTCGTGCAAGTGGCCGGAATCTCCTTGGCAACAAACGTATGCTCACCCGTTGCAGGGATTGTCTCCGTCTTCGTCGCGCCGCAGTCCGTGCAAGTATAGGTGCGGACACCAGCATGAATGCAGTCCGGTTTCGTGGTCACGATGCCGGAATCCCAGGTATGGTCCCGCAGCTTCGGGATGTCCTCGCCCACGCGCGTGTTGCAGCGCGCGCAGATGTGATAGCGGTAGCCGGTGGTCGTGTACGTCGGCTCCTGCGTGACGACCCACTCGCCCCAGTCGTGGCCGAGGGCGGGGATGGTATCGTCATAGTCCTTGCCGCAGCGCGGGCACGTGCCCTTGTAGTGGCCGGACTCGGTGCAGGTCGGGTCGGTACGCACGTCGGCATAGCTGTAGTCATGGCCCTTGGCGGGGATGACCTCGTCGATCTTCACGCCGCAGCGCGCGCACGTGCCGACGACGCGGCCGGACTTCGTGCAGGTGGCCGGGAACAGGTCGCAGCGGCTCAGGTCATGGCCGAGCGCGGCGATCTTCTCGGTGCGGGTCGCGCCGCAGGCCGAGCACTTGTAAAACACCGTACCCTGCTCGGTGCAGGAGGCCGGGTAGGTCTGCGTCACCCAGGTGTGGTCGGTGGCAGCGACATAGGTGTCGTCCACAGGGGCATAGGTGCAGCCCTTCACCGTGCAGGCGTGGTGCGTGTAGCCCTGCTTGGTGCAGGTGGGGTCGACGACCGTGTCGGCGAACTGGGCGATGTGATCGCCGTGCCAGAGACCGGTCTTGTAGCCCTGCCACGTGCCGTCGTCCTTGAGCTCGGCGGCCCAGGTGTAGCTGCCCTGCGGGTAATAGACCACGCAGTCGCGCGGGAAGGAGCTGTTGGTGTCCGCCGCGCCGTAGATGCTCTTGGCGGGGGCATTTTTAAAGATGGCGCGCTTGAGCTGCGTGATCTTTGCGATCTGGGTCAGGCCCGCAGCAATATCATCCGCGTGCTCTTCGTTCCCATCCGGATCGTCCGGGGCGAGAATCCCGTTGAGGACAGCCTTGATGGCGAGCTGCAGCGCGGCGTCCACACTGGTGAAGGCGCGGGCCTGAATCGTGTCGATCTTGTCGCCGAAGTAAGCCTCCTCGAGCAGCTCGCAGCCGGCAAAGGCGCAGCGGTCGATCTGCGCGACGCGGTTGGAGAGGTCGACGGACTTCATGTGGTTATCGCCGGCAAACGCGGCCACACCGATGGTGAGCTTCTTGTCTCCGGGACTGAAGGTAAGCTCCTCCATATAATAATCGCACAGGAAGGCGTAGTCGCCGATGCTCGTGACCTGCGAGGGGATGTTGAGCTTCTTGTGGTGGTTGACGAACGCGAACGCGCCCTTGCCGATCGTCTGCAGGTTCGACGGCAGGCCGAGCGTCGTGTCCTCCTGGCCAAGGATGCGGTCCCACGCGAAGGCCCACGGGCCGATATACGTCAGGCAGTCCGGCAGGCGCAGCTCGGCGAGCATGGTGCAGCTGTAAAACGCATGATCCTCGATGCGCTTGAGGCGGCTGCAGGCGCGCGCGCGCACGAAGGTGAGCGTGTCGCAGCCGTAGAAGGCGTACTTGTCGATGAGCTCGAGCTTGCGCGGCATGTTGATGGCCGAGAGGTACTCATCCTTATAAAACGCATGGTCGCCGATGGTGGTGATGTCGTCGTTCAGGTAGACGCAGGTGAGATAGTTGCAGTCCTTGAAGGCGCGGTCGCCGACGTTCGGCACACCGGTGTAGTGCTCCGTGCGGCCGTCCCACTCCTCATCCGTCGCACCGGCGATGTAGGCCAGGACGAGATAGTCCTCGCCGATGGTTTCCCCGGCATCTAAATCTACGCCCTCGACATCACGCAACCAGGGAGCTTTCTGACCCGTGACCCCGTAGTCCGCCATCGGGCCGTTGCCGAAGATGTACACGCCGTAATACTGCGCGTCCTCGCGGTAGTCGTGCTCCCGCCAGATCTGCTGCAGGACGGGGTTGTCCTGCACGACGGTGGGGTTCGTGACCTCGTAGATTTTATAATGTACGCTGGCCTCGTTCCCGGCGGGGCCGCAGTCGCCATGTGCGACTTCTTTGCCGAAGAGCTTTTTGATCTGATCCGGCTGGTTGAGAAACTGCTCAACCACGCCCGCGATCGTGCCCGCCTGCGCCGGCGGGGCGCACACGCTCAGCAATCCGGCCGCGAGCACAAAGCACAGCAGCAGCGACAACACTCGTTTTTTCATATGGTTCCTCCCTCCGAAATGGACATTCCGGTAACAATGTCTACACGGTCAGTATACAGGACGCGCCCCGCTTTTGCAACGGGTCGTGCGCGCATGGGCGCGAAAAAATGCACATTTTGTTTACACAAATGCAACAAAATGTAACACTCAAAACGTTTTTTCGGCGATCCCCATTGCACACTTTCCCAGGCATATGGTATATTTTCGACAGATAGGTATTACGGTTGTACACATGCATCACAACAAAGGAGGACAAAGGATGAAAAAGCGCGTGCTCTCGCTGGCGCTGTGTCTCGTTCTGGTCGTGGGGCTGTTCTCCGGCCTGACCGTGAACGCATCGGCAAGCAGACTCGACGATCTGAAAAAGGAGATTGCCGAGAAGCTCATCAAGGAGAAGATCGAGCAGCTCAAGGAGGAGTTTGAGATCCCGGATCTCGACACGGAGGCCATCATCAGCAGCTTTACGACCGCAGCCACAGAGGGCGACTTCGGTGAGAACAACTGCCTGCACTGGGAAGTCTCCACGGGCGTGCTCAGCGGCAAGACGCTGACCATCTCCGGCACCGGCGCCATGCCCGACTTTGATTTTCCCAACGGCAACCTCGCCCCGTGGTGGAACTATGAGGCGCTGGGTATGCTCACGAGCTTCGGCAACTTCAAGCTGGAGGGCGAGCTGAAGAAGGTCGTCATCAAGGACGGCGTCACGAACGTGAGCAACTATGCGCTGTTCTGCCTGCCAGCCGCCACGCAGGTCACGCTGCCGGACAGCGTGACGAGCATCGGCCGCTACGGCATCGCCATGTGCTCCAAGCTCACGGGCATGTCCATCCCCAAGGGCGTGACCGGGATCGGCGACTTCGGTCTCGCGGGCAACGGCCTGACCGCCGTCACGCTGCCCGACGGGCTGCAGAGCCTCGGCCGCGGCGCGTTCGACTCCTGCGCCAGCCTCACGAACACCACTCTGCCCGCCGCCATCACGGCCGTGCCCGGCAAGTGCTTTGCCGACTGCACGAAGCTGCTGAACGTCAAATACGCCGGCACGGTGACCGCCATCGGCGATCTCGCGTTTAAAAGCTGCAAGGCGCTCACCACAGCGCCCATCCCCGAGACCGTGACCACCATTGACAAGGCCGCCTTCACCGGCTGCACCGCGCTGACGGACGTGACCATTCCCGCGGGCGTGAGCACCATCCCCGAGGACTGCTTCCGCGGCTGCACCGCGCTGACGGACATCGACCTGCCCGGCACGGTGACGAGCGTCGGCCACAACGCCTTCACCGGCTGCACCGCGCTTAAGGACGTGCGCTGCTACGGCGCGGCCCCGGCGGTCGAGCCGGGCAACTCGGAAGCGCACAGCTTTGAGCCCGCCACCGTCACCATCCACTACAACCCCGCCATGAACTGGACGCTCGACGCGGACGGCAAGTGGCAGGGCTACACCGTCAGCGACAAGGGCGCGTGCCTGCACACCGACTACGGCACGACGGAGCGCACCGTGCCCGCCACCTGCGACGAGGCCGGCCGCGTCGACACCATCTGTGACAACTGCGGCGAAGTGACCGCGACAAAAGAGATCCCCGCCACCGGCGAGCACACCTGGGACGACGGCACCGTGACCACCGCCCCGACCGAGACCACGCCCGGCGTGCGCACCTTCACCTGCACCGTCTGCAGCCAGACCCGGACGGAGGCCATTCCCGCCACGGGCGCGCACGACTATCAGTTCACCAAGAACGTCGCTCCGACGTGCACGGACGGCGGCTATGACCTCTACACCTGCAGCAGCTGCGGCGCGACCGAAAAGCGCAACCTGACCGACGCGGCCGGCCACAAGTGGGACGGCGGCACCGTGACCACCGCCCCGACCGAGACCACGCCCGGCGTGCGTACCTTCACCTGCACCGTCTGCGGCCAGACCCGGACGGAGGCCATCCCCGCCACGGGCGCGTGGTACTACAACGCCGTCGCCTGGGCGTACTACAACGACGTCACTTCCGGCACGAGCGCGACTATGTTCACGCCCAACGCCGCCATCACGCGCCAGCAGCTGGTCACGTTCCTGTACCGGTACACGGTCAAGTACGCGCCGGAATTCACCGGGAACGCCGCGCCGATCAGCGCCTTCCCCGATGCCGGCAGTGTGGCCAACTGGGCCTACGCCGCGATGTCCTGGGCCGTCGGCAACGGCCTCATCCTGGGCAATGCGCACGACAACGGCCCGGACTACCTCGACCCGAATGGCAGCGCCACGCGCGCGCAGACGGCCACCATCATCATGCGCTACTGCCAGCTCATCGGCGCGTGAGCCGGCACTGCCGCCCCATAGCACCCCGCCCCGGGAGCGAACGCTCCCGGGGCTTTTGCGCGCGGCGCGGGATGGTGCGGGACGGCGGCGCGGGCGGAGCGCACGGTGCGGGACGGGACGGTGCAGGATGGTGCGATGCGGGCAGCGCGGGCAGACGGCGCGGGCGGAGCGCGCGGTGCGGGACGGCGCGGACAGGCAAAAATGTGCGGCTGCGGCGGACAGGTGTGCCCGGCCGGCAGATCCGCCGCGGAGGGCCGGGGAAGGCCATGGGAAACGGCGGCTTGTTTACATAACATCGTTAATTGCACCGCATTTATGTTGAAAAGTCTGTTGGCAATGTGGAAAAATGGTTTCCATAACGCCGTTTTTGGCCGCGAAACCCGGCAACCGGCGCACAGGTATCCATATCGGAGTCGAAAAAGCGAGCAGCAGAACGGCAATTGCATTTGACAACAATTTGACATCAAAGTTCATGACAAATTCAATCAATTTGTTACACATCGCGGGTATGTGTCCATTGAGTTTTGGCCGTTTCTTGCATATAATGCACTTGTAACCGGCAATACCAACCATCCGATGTCGTCTATTGTGTGGGACGGCGTTGGAAATCTTACGAAAGGGGTAAAGTAACATGGGTCTTATTCAGACTGGTCTTGGCATCGCTTCCGATATCCTCGGCAAGTGCGGTGAGGACAAGGCGAAGGCGATCGTTGATGCGATCTCCGATGCGCTGCCGAACTGGCTCGCCATGTAATTTGCGAACATATGAAAACCCCGGAGCTTCGGCTCCGGGGTTTTTCTGTTGTGGGGCTGTTTCCGCGCCGCACGTAAGCCTTCTCCTTGCCGAGAAGGTGCTGAGCGCAGCGAAGCGAATGAGGTGGAAAGACTGCGGTTTCCTCCAGCGGTATTGGCGATGCACCGCGTGTCCGTCACGCACCCCATTGGCTCCCTTGTGGAAAGGGTGCTGGCAGCCGGCGGGCTGACTGAGGGATTGACACGCAAAATCTCGCACCAAAGCCGGTATCTGCAACCCCTCCGGCACGGCGCAAAGCGCCGTGCCACCTCCCCTTACACAGGGGAGGCGTCTGCAGAACCCGATACCAGATTCCATTCGAGGCGGGCCTTGCCCCCCCTCGAGCGCCCCCGCTGCTCAGTGACTTTGCGCGCGGCGGCCTGACATCACGCGCGCCGCGGCTCACGCCTGCTCGGGCACGCCGGTATATTCGAACACGTAGTCCACGGCGCGGTTGCTCACGCGCTCGAGCGACTCATACGTGCTGCCGCCGATGTGGAACGTGGCAATGAAATTATCCAGGTGGATGAGCGGGTCATCACACGCCGGGGGCTCGTGCACGAACACGTCGCTCGCCGCGGCGCGGATCTGCCCCGTGGTGAGGGCGATATAGAGATCGTGCTCGTTGACGATGCCGCCGCGCGAAGTATTGACGAGCAGCAGGTCCGGATTCGCGGCGGCAAACACCGGCGCGTTGATGAGATCGCGCGTGGCATCGCAGAGCGTGATGCTCACGTTCACGAAGTCCGAACGGCGGAAGAGCTCCGGCAGCGTCGCCACCTGCTCATAGCCCCAGGCGGCGCACTCGGCGGCCGTGCGCCGCGGATTCCAGCACAGGACGCGCACGTCGAACGCCGCGCGCAGGATGTCCGCCACGCGGTGGGCGATGTTGCCCGTGCCGACGAGGCCGAGCGTGCGGCCGGTCATCTCGTGGCACACAAACTCCTCCGCGCCAAAGTGGTCGAAGCGCCCGGCGCACAGGCCGTTGTTGACAAATTTCAGCTGCCGGTTGAGCGCCAGCAGATCTGCCACGGCCAGCTCCGCGACGGCCGGCGCGCCGAGGCCCGGCACATTCGGCACGGGCACGCCGTACTCGGCGGCGGCAGCGGTGTCGATCGTGTCGCGGCTGACGCCGTGCATGGCGATGACCTTCAGGTTCGGCGCGTGCGCGATGACCGCGCGCGGCACGACCGCGCGGCGGATGATCATGGCGGCGAGCTGCTCGGGGTGGTCGAAATTGTCCACGATCTCAAAATGGCGCGCGAGCCGGGCATAGGCCGACGGCGCGATGTGTTCACTCAAGTAGACCTGCATGATGGGCTCCTTTCTCCGGAAAAAGGCCCCACTGCAAACGCAGTGGGGCCTGATGCCGTCTTTGGTTTTATCCGCGGCCGCTGCCGCGGCGGCGGCCGCGCGTGCGGTCGCTGTAGAGGCGGTTGCCGGCCATGCGGCTGTCCGACTCCTGCATGAACTGCTTGAGCCGGTCTTCAAACGCAGCGTCCCCGCTCGGGCCGCTGACCTGTCCCGTCGGCTGGGCCGAACGGTTGTTCGGGCGCGCGGCGCGCGGTGCGCCGCCGTTATTATTCGGGCGGTTGCCGCCCGGACGGCCGCCGTGCATCGGGCGGTTGTTCGGACGCTCGGGCGCGGGCTCTGCCTTCTTGATGGACAGATTGATCTTCCCATCCGGCGTCACGGCCAGCACGCGCACCTTCACCTTATCACCCAGCTTCAAAAACTCGTTGACGTCGTTGACGTAGGTGTTGGCGATCTCGGATATGTGCACCAGACCGCTCCTGCCGTCCGGCAGGCTCACAAACGCGCCAAACTTCGTGATACCGGTGACGGTACCCTCCACAACTGCTCCGACTTCCACCTGCATACGGTTCGTTTCTCCTTGCTCAATCACTCGTGTCGTAAAAAATCTTTTCACCGGGCTTGACCAGACCGAGCTTTTCGCGCGCGACCGACTCGATCATGTCGTCGTCCTCGCTGTGGTCGATCTGATATTGCAGCTCGGCGTTGGCCTGGGTCATTTCGGACACCTGCTGCTGCAGCGTCGCCGCGCGATCCTGAAGCTGCCGGGTCTGCCGGTGCACCACAAACAGGCTGATGAGCGCGTACACCATCAGCACCGCGATGACCAGCGTTGTAAAGATGCTTGCCTTTTTGAATTTCACAGTCTGCAGAACCTCCCCCCGGATCGTATCTGCTTCCAGTAATACAGTCTATTCTAAAACATCTGCGGCGATTTTGGAAGCGTTTTTTTGCAAAAATCCAAACTTTTTTTGCAAATTTCTGTCCGGGGGCGGCAAATTGGCGCGTTTTTTGCGCGCAGCGGCGGGAAAATTGCTCCAGCGGCGGCAAAACCTGTCCGCTGACCCAGGCAAAGTAGCCCGTCCAGCCGGCCGCGATGGCGAGAAACATGAACAGGCGCACCTGCCCCGAGCCAGCCGCCATGCCGAAGGCGAACACCGTCAGCCCCAGCGTCAGGCAGAACACGGCGTCGAGCACCGCGCGGAGAAAGGCCCGGCGCGCATGGCGGCGCGGCACGCGCAGCACATCGAACAGCAGCCCGAGCGCCGCGCCGAGCCCCAGCGCCAGCGCCACCTGCCCAAGCTGGGCGAGCGGGTGCAGGCTCATCCGCCGAACAGGCGCGACCAGAAGCCGCCGCCGGACGCCGTCTCCTCCGTGTAGTCGAGCGCGTCAAACGCGCCGTCGATGGCCAGCTCCCCCGTGTCGATCGCAAGGCGGCCGACGCGCAGCCCCTCCCCGTGCACGGTGAGCATCCCGCGCGACGTGCGCATGGAGACCTCCGTGTCGTCGAAGCGCACGACCTCGTCGACGCCCGTGACGGTCAGATGGCTGCGCTCGTCGAGCGTGACCGCGTGCGGCCGGCGCTGCGGCGCGGCCTTCTTGTCCTCGTATGGCATAGGCTCCCCTCCCGGTTCTGGTTTGCTACCAGCGTATGCTGGGATGGCGGGCGGTATGCGGGGATGGATGGGCAACACCGGCGGCACCGGCAGTGAAAGAACCTTTCCACGGCATCCGCTTCGCTGCGCTCAGCACCCTCTCGGCAAGGAGAAGGCAGCGCCAAAGGCGATGCACGATCTCACCCGAGGCGGGCGTTGCCCCCTCGGGCTCCCCCGCTTTCCAACATCGCTGCCGGTTGTGTGCTGTGCGTTCGATGCGCTGCATTATGTAAACTATAAATCAACATAAACGCATAGAAAACAGGCCGTTCCGGATATGGAACGGCCTGTTTCATTTCGTTATGTCAACCAGCGTCATTGCCGAGCTCGCTGCCGAGCGCGTCGCTCAAAGCGGCAAACTGAGCGAGGCTGAGCGTCTCGCCGCGCACGCGCGCATCGAGCCCGCAGGCGGCGACGGCCGCGGCGGCGCGCGCCTTGTCACAGCCGGGCACGCCGGCCGAGAGCGCGTTGACGAGCGTCTTGCGGCGCTGATTGAACGCCGCGCGCACGACGGTGAACAGCAGCTTTTCATCCTGTACGGCGACGGGCGGGAACTTGCGCACGCGCAGGCGCACGACGGTGCTCGTGACCTTCGGCGCGGGGACAAAGCAGTGCGGCGGCACGTCGAAGAGCAGCTCCGGCTCGGCGTGCCACTGCACGAACACGGTCAGCGCGCCGTAATCCGCCGTGCCGGGCCGGGCGCACAGGCGGCGCGCGACCTCGCGCTGGATCATGACGGTGACGGTGTCGAAGCAGCCGGCGGTGAGAAACGCCGTGAGCAGCGGCGACGTGACGTTATACGGCAGGTTCGCGCACACGACGGGGCGCAGGCCGGCGAAGCGCTCGGCCACCAGCTGCGGCAGGTCGAGCGCGAGCACGTCGCCAAAGACGAGCTCCACGTTTTCATACCCCGCGAGCGTCTCGGCCAGCACGGGGCGCAGGCGCTCGTCGAGCTCGACGGAGACGACCTTCCCGGCGCGCTGCGCGAGCTGCTCGGTCAGGCAGCCGATACCCGGGCCGACCTCGAGCACGCCGGTGCGCGCGTCCGCGCCGGAGGCGTCGGCAATGTCGGCCGGCACCCACGCGGCGGTGAGAAAGTTCTGCCCCAGGGACTTGGAAAAGCGGAAATCGTGCCGCGCGAGCAGCGCGCGGATGTCCGCGAGATTTGTCAGATTCATACGCAGGCCCTCACTTCAGCAGCTTTTCAAACGCCTGACGGCGCGGGTCGTGCCCCGGCTCATCGCAGAGGATGTTGCCGCAGAAGCGGTAGCCGTGGCGCTCGAGGAGCTTTTTCTGCGCGCCGTTGTGCCGGTGCGTATCGACGCGCACGGCGTGCGCGCCGCTTTCACGCGCGAGCCGCTCGACCTCCTGCATAAGCAGGTCGGACAGGCCTGTACCGCGCCAATCGGCGCTGACGGCGTTGCGGTGCAACACGGCGGCGTGCTCCCGATCCGAGCGCCAGCGCCCGTCCGTGAGCGCGTCATAAGCAGGCTCGGGCGCGAAGGTGAGCGTGAACACGGCGGCGACCGCACCCTGATACGTGAGCACATGGCACGTGCCGGCCGCGATGTCAGCGCGGAAGGTGTCCTCGTTCGGGTACGCGCCCTGCCACTGGTCGACGCGGTGGCGGCGCAGGTAATTGCGCGCCTGCTGCACGATGGCGAGGATGGCCGGGAGGTCGTCCTCCGCCGCCGGGCGGCAGACGGGCGGCTCTACAAGCTGCGGGCGGCTGCGGTCGCGCCGGATCTTATCGAGCAGGCGCTGCTCGTCCGGCGTCGGGGGCGTCTGCTGAAAGAGATCGGGCCGCTTTGTGAGCGTGCGCTCCAGACTCTGGCGCGTGCGCCAGGCTTCAATTTCCGCGTGGTTGCCGCCGCGCAGCACCTCCGGCACGGTGCGGCCCTCCCACGTCTCGGGGCGGGTGTACTGCGGGTACTCGAGCCGGCCGGCCCAATGGCTCTCGCCGGTGTAGCACTCGGTGTCCGACAGGACGCCCGGCACCATGCGGCAGACGCAGTCCGTGACGACCATGGCGCCGAGCTCGCCGCCCGTGAGCACAAAGTCGCCGATGGACAGCTCCTCGTCCACGCACGCCTCGATGAAGCGCTCATCCACGCCCTCATAGTGGCCGCAGACGAGCACAAGCTGGTCATAGTCGGCCTTGAGCTGGCGGGCCTTCGCCTGCGTGAACGTCGCCCCCTGCGGGGAGAGGTAAATGACGCGGCGGCGCGCTTTGGGCACGGTGCTGTCCGCGAGCGCGGCGTCGAGGCAGCTTTTGAGCGGCTGCGCCATCATGACCTGCCCCCAGCCGCCGCCGTAGGGATAGTCGTCGACCTGCTTTTGCCGGTTTTCGGTATAGTCGCGGATCTGGTGGCAGCGAATATCGAGCAGGCCGCGCGCCTGCGCCCGGCCGAGGATGCTCTCGCCGAGCATGGCGCGCATCGTGTCGGGAAAGAGGGTGAGAATGTCGATGCGCACGCGCTCACATCCCTTCGATCAGGTGCACGACCATGCGCCCGGCGGCGGGGTCGATGCTGCGCACGAACTCCGGCCGGTCGGGGATGAGCACCTCGCGGTCGCCCTGCACGACGTAGACGCTGCCGCGCGGCAGGTCGAGGATCTCGCGCAGCGTGCCGAGGGTCTCGCCCGTGTCGGTCTCGACGGCGATGCCGAGCAGATCCTGCTGGAAATACTGCCCGTCGGGCAGCGTGACGTCCGCGCGCGCGATGGACACGACGCGGTTTTTCATCGTCATGGCGGCGTTGACATCGTCCACGCCCTGAAACTTCACGACGAGCATGCCCTTGTGCACGCGGCTGTGCGCGACGTGCACGGGCGCGCCGTCGATATAAAACGTCCGGAAGCCGAGCAGGAACGCCGCGTCATCCGCCCACGGCTGGATGCGCACCTCGCCGCGCACGCCGTGCGTGTTGACGATCTTTCCTGCCTCCAGATACGGTTTTTGCATCGTTGGTTGTCCCCCTTTTTGGGTGTAGGTGCAAAAAACGCACTGCACGGGTGCAGCGCGTTTCCTGCGTCAATCCATGATCTCCACGGAGACTTTCTTGCCCTTTCTCTGGGCGACGGCCTTCATCAGGATGCGGATCTCTTTGACGATCCGGCCCTGACGGCCGATGACCTTGCCCATATCGCCGTCGGCGACGCGCACTTCAAACACGGTCTCGCCGTTGGCCTCGCGCTCGGTCACAGAGACCTCGTCCGGTTTTTCCACGAGGTTCTGCACAATATAGGTCAGAAGCTCTTTCATCTTTGGGGTCTCTCCTTATTCCGCTGCGAGGGCTTTCTTGAGCAGCACACGAACGGTATCCGTCGGCTGTGCACCGTTGGCGAGCCAGTAGTTGGCGCGCTCGGCGTCGACGACGATCTTCTTATCCGTGCTCAGCGGATCGTACGTGCCGATCTCCTCAATGCATCTGCCGTCGCGTGCGAAACGGGAGTCCGCCACCACGATGCGGTAGTAGGGGGCCTTCTTGGCGCCCATTCTGCGAAGTCTGATCTTGACCATGTATCTTCACCTCCATCAAAGTTCTCTGTATCTCCAGCTCCCTGTGGGAGCATGGAATCGGTTTCAGAATCCGTACGGACGGCCGCCGCCGCCGAACAGATTGCCCAGCCCGCCGAAGCCGCCGCGGCCGCCGCGCTTCATACGCTTCATGGCCTTGCTGTTTCCGGACATCTGGCGCACGAGCTGCTGCATGAGCTCGAACTGCTTGAGCAGCTTGTTGATCTCGACCACGCTCGTGCCCGCGCCCGCCGCGATGCGCTTTTTGCGGCTGGAGTTTAAGATGGCGGGGTTGTCGCGCTCGCCGGGGGTCATGGACTGGATGATCGCCTCGATGCGGCCCATGGCCTTCTCGTCGACGTTCGCGCCCGAGAGGGCCTTCGCGTCCATGCCGGGGATCATGCCGGCGATGTCCTGCAGAGAGCCCATGCCCTTGAGCTGCTGGAGCTGGTCGTAATAATCCGTGAGCGTGAAGCGGTTCTGCCGCAGACGCTCGGCCATTTCCTCGGCCTTTTTCTGGTCGAGATTCTGCTCGGCCTTTTCGATGAGCGTGAGCACATCGCCCATGCCGAGGATGCGGCTGGCCATACGGTCGGGGTGGAAGGGCTCGATCTGGTCGAGCTTCTCGCCGATGCCGGCAAACTTGATGGGCTTGCCGGTCAGCGCCTTGATCGACAGCGCGGCGCCGCCGCGGGCGTCGCCGTCGAGCTTCGTGAGCATGACGCCGGTGATATCGAGCGCGTCGTCAAAGGCCTGCGCGGTCGCCACCGCGTCCTGGCCGATCATCGCGTCGATGACGAGCAGAATCTCCGCGGGGTTGACGGCGGCCTTGATGTTCTGCAGCTCGGTCATGAGCGCCTCGTCGATGTGCAGGCGGCCGGCCGTGTCGAGAAAGACGAGGTCGTTGCCGTGCTTTTTCGCGTGCTCGATGCCGGCCTTGGCGATCTCGACCGGGTCGCCCTGCCCCATCTGGAACACGGGAATGTCGAGCTGGCGGCCGACGGTCTCGAGCTGCTGGATGGCCGCGGGACGGTACACGTCGCACGCGACGAGCAGCGGGCGCTTGCCCTGCTTGCGCATGAGGCCGGCGAGCTTGGCGCCGTTGGTCGTCTTGCCCGCGCCCTGCAGGCCGACGAGCATGACGACGCTCGGCGACTGGGAGCTGATGTTCAGCTTCTGGTTCTCGCTGCCCATGAGGGCGGTGAGCTCTTCGTTGACGATCTTGATGACCATCTGCGCGGGCGAGAGGCTCTCGAGCACATCCGCGCCCGTGGCGCGCTCGGTCACTTTGCGCACAAAGTCCTTGACGACCTTGAAGTTCACGTCCGCCTCGAGCAGCGCGAGCTTGACCTCACGCATGGCCTCCTTCACGTCGGCCTCCGTGAGCCGGCCCTTGCCGCGCAGGCGTTTGAACGCCTCGGTCAGCTTGTCCGACAGAGATTCAAATGCCATGGTATCTATCCTTTCAGATCCTGAAGCTGCCGCAGCGCCTGCTCGGCCAGAGGCCGGGCGTCGCCGCCGACGGTGTCGCGCAGCTTCGTGAGCGTATCCTCCAGCGCGGCCGCGGCTGCACGCTGCGCGGCGAAGCGCCGCACCAGGCCGAGCCGGGCCTCCGTATCGCGCAGCGCGGCGTCCGCGCGGCGGATGTTGTCCCACACGCCCTGACGCGAAATGCCGCTGCTGGCGGCGATCTCCGCCAGAGAGAGGTCCTGATTATAATGGAGGTCGTAATACTCCCGCTGCTTGTCCGTGAGCAGATCGCCGTAAAAATCGAACAGCATCGTGCGCCACACGGTCTCGTCCGGCATGGTGGGGTCCCTCCTCGCTGTAAACCATTTTTCCTTTACAGCACGAGTAGTATACGCGCATTCCGCGCGGGTGTCAAGTATTTTTTCTTGTCACCGCATAGTTCTCGCGCCGGATGGGAAAAATTCCGGTATTGCAAACCGTTTCTGGAGGGATCTTCATGGCCGAAACCAACACTGCCGCCCTGCGCGCACAGGGCGAGCGCGACGCCCGCGCCCTGACCGTGACCGGCCGGCGGCGCGCGGACACCGGGCGCATCCGGCGCGCCGGAAAAGCGCTCGCGCGCATGGCGCGCGCCGTCACGCCCGAGACGCCGAACGGCCAGTGGCTGCACGACAACCGGAGCTTTGCCTGCGCCGCGGCGGGCGATGCCGTGGCCGCTCTGCGGCACGCGCGCGTGCGCGCATCCGGCGGGCAGACCGCGCTGGGCGCATGCTGCGCGGGGCTGCTGCGCGCGTGCGGGGGGGCGCTGACGGTCAAGGCGGCGGAGGCGTATCTGGAGGGGTTTCAGGACGCGCTGCCGCTCGAGACGGCGGAGCTTGCCCTGCTCGTGCCGGGGCTGCAGGCGGCCGTGGTGTGCGCGCTGGCGGAGAGCTACACCGGTGACGGCGCGGCCGCGCCAGCGCTCTTCACGTCGCTGCGCGCGCTCGGCACGGCGGCGTGGGGCATGCTGGCCGAGCGGTGCGACCGCGTGGGGCGCATCCTCGCGCGCGACCCGGTGGGCGTCTACCCCGCGATGGACGCGGCCACGCGCGCCCACTACCGGCAGACCGTGGCGCGGCTGGCGCGGCGGACGGGCCGGACGGAGATCGAGATCGCCGAGGACGTGCTCGCGCGCGCGCAGCGCAGCGAGGGCGCGCGGCGGCACGTGGGCTGGTTTTTGCTGCGCGAGGTGCTCGGCGCGCCGGAACGTCGCCGCGACGGCGGGTGGTACATCGCGGCCGTCGTGGTGGGGACGCTGTTTTTGTCGCTGCTGCTGGGCTTTGCCACGAAAAGCGTGTCGGGCGCGGTGCTGCTGCTGATCCCGGTGTCGGAGGTAGTCAAGGGCCTGCTCGATGCGGTATTGCTGCGCGTGACGAAGCCGCGCTTCGTGCCGCGGCTGGCGCTGCGCCGGGGCATCCCGCCGGAGGGGCGGACGCTGTGCGTCATCGCGGCGCTGCTCACCTCCCCGGACGACGCGCACGCGCTCTGTGCGCGGCTGGAGGAATACTACCTCTGCAACCGCGACGCGCTCGGGCAGCTCACGTTCGGCCTGCTGGCCGACCTGCCGGAGGCGGACATGGCGCACGCGCCCATCGACCCCGCCATCCTGCGCGCGGCGCGCGCGGAGATCGCCGCGCTCAACGCGCGCTGGGGCAGCCGGTTTTATCTCTTCACACGCCCTCGCGTACAGACCCCCGACGGGAAATGGAGCGCGTGGGAACGCAAGCGCGGCGCATTACTGGAGCTGGCGCGGCTGGTGCTCGACCGGCCGGGCACGCTGCAGTGCGCCGCCGGGGACGCGGCGGGCCTGAGCGGCACGGTATACCTGCTGACGCTCGACGCCGACACGCGCCTGACGCCCGGCGCGGCGCGCGCGCTCGTGGGCGCGATGCTCCACCCGCTCAACCGCGCCGTGGTGGATGCGCAGCGCGGCGTGGTCACGCGCGGCTACGGCCTGCTGCACCCGCGCATGGCCACCGAGCTGCAGAGCGCGAACGCCACGGACTGGGCGCGCGTGTTCGCCGGACCCGGCGGCGCCGACCCCTACGGCGGCGCGTGCGGGGAGCTGTATATGGACTGCTTTGACCGCGGCGGCTTCCCGGGCAAGGGCATTCTCGACGCGCGCGCGCTGCTCGACTGCTGCGGCGGCGGGGTCATCCCCGAAGGGCGCGTGCTGAGCCACGACGCGCTCGAGGGCGCGTACCTGCACGGCGGCTTCCTCGGCGACGTGGAGCTGACGGACACCTTCCCCGCCGCCCCGCTGGCCTGGGGCGCGCGGGCGCACCGGTGGATCCGCGGCGACTGGCAGAACGCGCCGTGGATCTTCTCCCGGCGCGCACGGGCGCTGCACCCGATCGACCGGTTCCGGCTGGCGGACAACCTGCGGCGGTCGCTCGTCGCCCCGGCGACGTGGCTGGCCATTTTCCTCGGCTGCGTGCTGCGCTGGCCGGGGCTGCGGCTGGCGGCCCTGCTCCACGACGTGGGAAAGCCCGCCTGCTTCTCCCTGGATGATCAGGGAGTGGGCCACTTCTAC
>OIBN01000141.1_pt1 | contig 48504 bp, 50 predicted proteins | sample 1581031 | NCBI WGS metagenome assembly OIBN01 (sample SAMEA3882531, study PRJEB24775) | human gut metagenome | biome: human-associated habitat; feature: intestine environment; material: feces | place: Netherlands | collected 2009/2010
TCAGCTTCCGATAAGTGGAATTCAGAGATTCAATGGCATTTGTTGTATAAATGACCTTTCTAACCGCTGCTGAAAACTTGAAGATTGGGGAAATAGCATCCCAGTTATCCTTCCAGCGTTTCATGGAATTCGGATATTTTGCAGTCCATTTTTCCATTACCCGATCCAAAGCTGCCAAAGCTTTCTTTTCATCCGCTGCCTGATATATCGTTTTCAAATCTGTGGCAAATGCTTTTCTGTCTTTATCTGGAACATATTTCAAGGTATTTCGCACTTGATGAACGATACATCTTTGATATTCTGTCTTAGGAAATGCTGCCGCAATCGCTTCTTTGATACCTGTGAGTCCATCTGCACAAATGATCAGGATATCTTTTACACCACGATTTTTTAATTCGTTTAAGACGGAGAGCCAATACTTGGAACTTTCATTTTCTCCAATACTGATAGTAAGCACTTCTTTCTTACCTTCCGCATTAATCCCAAGAATGACATACGCAGCAAGCTTCCGGATCACTCCATTATCACGGACGGAATAGTGAATCGCATCAATATACAGGATTGGATAAACTTCATCTAATGGCCGATTCTGCCAGTCTTCAATTTGTGGGAGAATCTTGTCTGTAACATCTGATATAAAACCTTCGGATGTTTCAAAACCATAAATATCTTCGATTGTTTCTGAAATCTGCCGGGTTGTCATACCTTTTGCATACATAGAAATAATCTTCTGATCGATATCTGAAATGTCTTTCTGACGTTTCTTTACTACTTGAGGTTCAAAAGTTGATTTTCTGTCTTGTGGAACTTCAATCTCCATAGAACCATAACGACTATTCACTCTTTTTCGCTTATAACCATTGCGATAATCACCGCTATCAGAACGTTGTGATTTTTCATATCCCAAGTGGTCATCCATTTCCGCTTCCATCATCTCTTTGATGGTTCCACCAAGAAGATCTTTCAGCGCATCCTGGATATCTTCTGCTGATTGGATATCGTATTCTTTCAAGAGCTGGTGAATGATGTTACGTTTTCCTTCTGTCATTTGTACTTTGTGTACAGGTTTCTTTTCTCTTGCCATAATAAAAGGCCTCCTTATGATAAAATATTTTACCATAGAAGACCTTCTAAAACATTATTTACAGAAAAAGTTTCACATTCTCAGTAGGTGCTATAAATAGCACCTACTCAATATTACTTGTAATTTCCTTTTTTGAAATTTAGATTTCATACCATTTTTTATCAATCATTAATCCGAAAATCATATCATATTTGCCCTCACATATAACATGATCTTTATATATTCTGTATCCATTTTCTAGAACATATTTAACAGGAAAGGGACATTCAAACATATCTAAGTCGGTGTTTTTTTCAGCTTCTTCTAATAAACATTCGGGAATAGCCATAATGACATGTCCTGTGTCTCCATCACAATAGTAATAATTAAATTCTTCTAATTCTTTTGGCAAATTTAAATAATGGTCTTTTATTATTCCTCTTAATCCTTCATGGCTTCTACGCATTTTTAATTGTCCTCCTCTTTTATGTTAGATGTTAATCGCTTCTAAAAGTGACCTGTAGTGCTATAAAAACCTGGGAGTATAACGTATTGTAATGACATGTACTTCTTTTTTTTGCTTCACGATACGATAGACGATGGTGTAATTTTTTAAAAATAACTGGCGGTAATCCTTATTTGAATAAGCTCCAACGCGTCGGATCGCTCCGCGTTCCGGAAATTGAGCCAAGCTAAGGATCGCGGTTTCTAATGCATCAACCATATTTAAAGCGGTGTCAGGTTCTAATAAAGAGTTTGCAATATAAGAATAGATTTCTTCTAAGTCTTGGTAAGCACGAGCATAAAGCTTTACGGTATATTTATCCAAAATGTTTCCTCCGTAAACATGAAAGAACTTCTTTTGCATCTAACAAAACGCCTTCAGCAGCATATTCTTTTTCTGCATCTTTAATAGCAGTATCTATGTGTGTAGTTTCTAACATGTTTTCATATGTTTCAATGCTCATGACTACTAAATCTCCATAGCCGTTTTTGGTGATAAAAAGCGGTTCAGGTTTTGCGTGGCAAAGTTCTGAAATTTCCGTAGTGTTTCTGAGATCTGTAATTGGTCGGATTTGTGGCATATCGCGAACCTCCTTTCTTGTACATTATTATAGCGTAATTATGTACAAAACACAATGTAGTAATATATGGGAAATGTGGTTATTGAAATACCTATTGAATCTATAAAAGAAAAAAATTGTTGATCAGAATTTTAATTATTATATTGATTTAATTTTATAAATGTTATATACTATATATGTAGTAAATAATGCAGGGTGCTATAAATAGCACCGGAGAGGAGCAGTTATGAAATCAATCGCTTTTTTAAACATTAAAGGAGGAGTCGGAAAGACAACAAGTGTAACAACGATAGCACATATGCTTGCAACACAGTACAAAAAAAGAGTGTTAATTGTCGATCTTGACCCGCAAGGAAATAGTACAGCCATGTTTTCTAAAGCAGATTTATTTGAGGATTTTATCAATCCGGAATTACCCTACTTGGAGTATTCAGTTAGTAATTTGCTAATGGATAAAAAAATGGATGTGCATAAATGCATTACACACACAAAATATGAGAACTTAGATATTATCGGGGCAGATTTAAGACTTACGACAGTGGAAAAAGCCGTGAACTCGGATACATCTACCCCACAGCAGATACGTTTGCAACGGCATTTAAAAGTAGTGGAGGACGAATATGATTTTTGTATTTTTGATTGTTCTCCAAACAGCGGACTTGTTAATGTAAATGGGCTTACAATGGCGGATGAGGTTTACATTCCAATTTGTGCGGATGCGTATAGTTTGCAAGGAATTAAAGCAACAGAGGAATTAATTGATAACGTGTCAGATTTTAACGTGAAATTAAAAATAGGGGGAATTTTTTGTACTCGGTGGGAAGGGAAAAAGGCGAATAAAACAATCTATGAAATGGTTCAAATGCAATATCCAGATCTTCTTATACCGATTAAAATTGGGAAAAGTAAATATTGTGAAGAAAACACAATGTTCCGAGTTCCTCTTTTGGAAATTGATTACGGTAAAAATAAAAGTAAGGCTACATTGGCATATCTTGAATTGACAGAGTATATTCTTTCACCTAATAAAAAAGTTTTTTTAGAAAGTTTAAATAGATAAGCGCGGAGGGAAAAATGAGTAGATTTGATTTGAGTAAAATGGGACAGAAAATAGAAGAAAATAAGGTGGAACTTGGGAAGTCTTATTTGAATGAAGCGTCTTTATCCATGCGGGATACTCGAAAAAAAACGGAGTATATTTCGCTAGATGAAATTGTTCCGAACCCAGATAATAAATTGAGTATGCCGAATGTTAAATGGCTGAAGCAGGATATTGCTTTAGAGGGATTGTTACAACCGCTTGTCGTTGCACAGATGGACGATGGAAAATATATGTTATATGCCGGACATCAAAGATTTGAAGCAATTAGACAGTTACATCAGGAAGGAAAATTTGAGAATACCGTAGAAGTAAAAAAAGTAGATTTAGATAACTTGAATCTTCCGGATGCAGTAAGTGAAAATGTACGCAGAAAACTATTATTACGATCAGCAAATATTCAGCGAGGAAATGGATATTCGACAGATGCGGATCGTTATGTTGTAATTAGCGACTGGAAGGAAATTTACACGGAATTAAGACGATGCGGCGTTGAAGTGATTGAATTTGGGTTAGAGGGAGACGATGAAATAAGAGAATCTGAACAGATAAAAGGACGTAAGACAAGGGAGCTTGTTGCAGAAAAGGTAGGATTATCTCCCGCACAGGTTGGAAAATTTGAACGAGTGGATAATCAAGGTGTGGATGAACTGAAAGAAGCTTTGAAAGAAGATAAGATCAATGTTGCAACAGCGGCGGAAGTCGCTTCAATGAATCAACAAGATCAAAAGAAAATATTAGAAAAAATCCGAGCGACAAAGGAGATTACACCGGAAAACAAGATCAATGGAGAAGATATTGAAAAGGCGAAAGAAGTATTGGACGATTCCAAAAAGCCAGAAAAGAAAACTATAAAAAGGAAAGCGTCCGGTTTGAATATTATTTCAAAGAAAAAGATAAATGCGGATTTGAAAGAAGCATTTAAAAGTTTAAAAGAAGCCGGAGAAGAAATAGAAGTAGATCAGGAAACATACTCGGCTTATATGAAACATATTGAATCACTTAATCGAATTATTGAACAGGCTGCAAAAAGATGATTTTAGGTAAGGTGCTATTTATAGCACCTTACCTTTCATAAAAGGCAGAAGAGGTGGAGCGATGGAGTTATTAAATAATGAATTGAGGATAAATCAGCTTGAAAATAAAAGAAAAGATGTAGAAAAAGCTTTACAAAATTGCATAGTACGGGATAGCTTTTTAGATGATTTTGAAAAACGGTTCTGCTGGAGTAATAATGCTTTGGAGGGAAACACGCTATCTCTGATCGAAACAGTTAATTTACTTGATTATGATGAGGTACAAAGCGGTCATACTTATTCGGAGTATCAGGAAGCAAAGAATGTGTATGCTGCAATTAAAAATATGCTGATCCCGATGGAGCAAGTAAGGATTGATGTGGAGTGGATTAAAAAAGTAAATGGATATGTCATGGGGACATCTGGGGAATATAGAAATCATGATATATATGTGGGAAATTTGGTAGAAGCGGTTTATTATCCTCCGGCGTCAGATAAAGTAGAAGAGTTAATGAAAGCATTTGAAAAAACGGTAAATATAAAAGAAAAAAATATTGATAAACTGCTTTTAGAAATCGCGCAGCAACACATAGTGTTTGAAAGGATACATCCGTTTCAAGACGGTAATGGACGAACAGGAAGAATATTGATTAATCAACAATTAATCAATAATGGCTTGCCACCTATATCAATTAAGCCAACAGGGAAATATCGCCAAGCATTTCGTCGTTACAATAATTCGGGAGATTTGTCGCAAATGGTTTATATTTTAGCGAAAAGTGAATTAGAATCTTTTGATCGAATTCTACAACAAGAAAGTAGATATCTTCTTAATCGTGATGGAAGACATGTCGAAGTAAAATCAAAATTAAGAGAAACAGAAAGAGAAATAGATTTATGAGTTTTGGAGGGAACGATGGGAGCAACTGTGTTTAATATGCCGGATCAGATTTGTGAGATGGTAAGATATACCGAGTATATTACAAGGATCAGTAAATCTGAACTTTATCGAAAAGCAATCAGTTATTTTATAGAAAATAAATTGGAAGTGACAGATGAAGTTTTATATATGCCACTTGCTCAAAAAAATTGTAAGGAACAAGTTTACATTGAAATGTGCTTGCCATTATTGGAAGAATATATTAAAAAATTAAGGAATCAATGTGCTGAAGGTGTGTTTTGTGTTGCCCAGGGAAAAGGAATCATGCAGAAGAAAAATAGATATCGGAAATCAACGGTAATTCTTCAGGCAATGATTAATTATTTATATTATTTATACTCTGACGAGGAGGTGCAGATAAAAGAAATTGAGCAGGGATTAATTTATATGAATGAAAGGAGGCTTGTATGGAAGCGGAACGGGTTCTAAATGATTTATACAAAAAAATAAATGAGACAGGATGCGAAGGACGTTTGCCGGTTGCAATATTTAGGGTTGAAAAAAACATATTAACATATAGTGGATGGAAATGGCGTTTTGTTCCCAATAGTGGAATTTATGAAATTGCAGTTATGGCTGAAAAACTGCAAGAATCAGTTTATCAAATTTATGCAGAAGTCTTTCATCAAATTGTGCATATTTTAAATGCACAATCGGGAATTACCGATACGTCAAACTATGGACGATACCACAATAGACATTTTCAGAAAAAAGCAGAAGAATTAGGGTTAAAAGCAACAAAAAAAGAATATGTACATGGATTTGATATTATCGAAGTACCTAAGAGTTTAATTGAAAAGATCAATTTTCCTATGTTTGAAACGAACTTAAAAAAGGCGATAGAAAAACAATCTGTCGAAATCGCTCCCCCCAATATAACTGAGGCGTTATATCGTTGTCCGATTTGCAAACAATATGCAAACGCTGATTCAAAGGCGAAATTGTTTTGTGGTTATTGCAACACAGAAATGATCCGAATTGAACAGAAAAAACTTGTCTCATGATATTTATTATACCATAAGGAGGTAAAAACAAGAAATTCATGGGAATAAATTATGGATACATTCGGGTATCTGCTTCTGATCAAAATGAGTCTAGGCAATTATACGCGATGGAAAAAAATGGGATTAAACAAAAAAATATTTTTGTTGATAAACAGTCGGGAAAAAATTTTGAACGAAAACAATACAAGGCATTACTCCGAAAGTTGAAAGAAGGAGATACATTATACGTCGAAAGTATTAGTCGTTTCGGGCGAAATTACATTGAAATTACAGAGCAGTGGCGCTATTTGATTAGAAATAAAAAGGTAAATGTTGTTGTAATGGATATGCCGTTGCTAGATACGCGTCCTAAAAAAGATCTATTAGGAACATTTATTGGAGATTTGGTTTTATACATCCTAAGTTATGTTGCGGAATCGGAAAGAAAAAATATTAAGCGGTGTCAGGCGGAAGGGATTGCTCGTGCAAAAGAACGAGGTGTGAAGTTTGGAAGACCTCAAAAAATGTCACTTGCCGAATTTGAAGAAAGATATTATAAGTATTGTAGTGCGGGATATACTGTAAAAGAAATGGCAAAAATGTTTAACATGTCAGTTTCGAGCGCATACAGATACAAGTCAAAGTTAAAAGATTAAAAATGATTGGCACAGAGATCTAAAATCAGCTCCAAAGTTGACTAAACAATGAATGAAGTAGGGAATACTTGCAATAGCTATCTGCATATGTTATAATGCCGATAGCTAAGAAAAGATATAATGTGTCACATAGACACAAAACGAACCCCCAGTAGCAGCCACTACTGGGGGTTCTTCTCAATTTGGACGGTTGAGCTTCCGTTAGGTTAGTTGTCGCTGTCGTTTCCGTCTAACCATTTGCAAATATAGTAGCCAACTATACTTGCCAGTACGGAAACAAGAAAAGATATAATTTCTAACACATAGACACCCCCCTTTCTGTTGCCAGATTGGGAGCGACAACGCTGCTAATTATAGCATAATGACAGAGATGCTACAATAAGCCATTTCATGAAATGTTTTATACAATTTTATGAAATGGCTTTTACAAAATAAATTTAGAGTTGTTAAAATGATAAAAATATGTTACTTTAATTATATAAGATGAGAAGTCCAAAAAAGTATACTTTTTTGAATTCTCTTTTTTTTAGCTAGAAATGCTATTTGATGGCATTTCTGGCTTTTTTTTATGCTATTTTAGCCCCTTGCAAAAAGTATACTTTTTGCAAGGGAAGAGGAAGGATACAAAAACATGTTGTGTTTAAAAGGATATAACCAAATGTTAAAGAAATGGATCGAGATGAAGATTCTTGATGATGGAACTATGCTTGCAGATGATTGGGAACATATTGAAGAGGGCAGCATTAAACGTTACACAGAGCAAATGGATATGGGAAAGAAAATGCTGTGGGAAGACGATCAGATTGTTGATATGCAAACCGGAAAATGTATGATTATTCGATTTGGAGAATATGAAACATATTGTGTTGAAGAAGAACAGGTAATGAAAAGTGTAGGATTTTATCTTGAGACAAGAAATGGTGAAAATCTTCCACTCGGAAATTTATCAGAGTATGCGAAAAAAATAGAAGAACCTATATGGTAGGACGTACCGAATTTCGGTACGCAGGAGTAAGACAATGGACATACCGAAAAAAATTGAAAAGTTGATTGTTCAAAGATGCAAATATGCAGAACTGGTAGAAAAAGTAGATTATGAACTATCAACATGGCTTAAGAAAAATAGAATCAATGTGGACGAGCAGGATGTGTTTGGAGGATCTGAAGTTTATCATAATCCGATTGGTTCTGCAAATAGAATCCGTAAGGTGATTTTAGAAAAATAAAAAACGTACCGAATTTCGGTACATAAAAATAAATATAGAATTCGTTTCTTGGAAACGCTCCGCTGATACAATGAGACAGCGATATCAACATTGTAGTAGATTGGTAGTTAAGGCACTTGTTGCGGCGCTACGGTGTGCGGTTACAAAATTCTGATATAAAAAGAAGAGGGATGAAAAAGGGAAACATTTTACTTCATGGAATAGGTAATATTCTTTTTTGTATGATTGTAAGTGTATCAATAATAGGGGAAATGATAGTGATTGGAAATATTATTTCTAAAATCTCAATATTTGATGGTTTTTTTCTGTTTTGGTCAATGCTTATAGTTGTATTTGTTATTTTTCTCTTAGGGACTGTAGTGTTAATTCTTTTAGGACTTCAAATTTTACTTATAATCATAGATACTATTCAAGAATTGAAAATAAATTCAAACTAACATTTATACTCAAAATATAAGTATACAAATACTCGCGAAACAGGTATGATAAATATGTGGTGTTTTTCGGAACAGGTTCGTGTACCGAAATTCGGTACAGAAAGAATGGGGTGAGAAACAATGAAGAAAAACATGAAACAATTAACGTTATGGATGAAGACCCATAAAAAGAAAGTAGCTGCTTGCATGGCGGTGATCCTGCTTGCGCTTGGCGCGTTGGGGATCGGTCTTGCAGGGATGCAAAAGGAGAATCAGAAAGCGGTCATTGCAAAAGCGGATCAAGAAAAGAAAGTTGATGAGAAGCAGACGAAGAAAACAGATCTGAAGGAAGAAAAGACATCAAAAGATGATTCTAAGAAAGAGTCGGAGACAAAAGACGCTGCGAAGGAAACAACAGAGGTGAAAACGGAAGAGAAACAGAAAGCATCTCAGCCAGATACTTCCGCTCCTGCACAAAAGAATGATGCTCCCCAAACAACGGGCGGATCGAATGCAGGTAATTCAGGAAGCAGCGGAAATCAAAATGCAGCTCCGGTACATACCCATAATTACAATATTCCACTTTATGCTCAACAATGGGTAGTCGATCAGGCAGCTTGGACAGAAACGGTCAGTGAACCGGTATATGAAATGGAAATAGTATGGTATTGCAATACTTGTGGTGAAGATATAACATCAAATCCTGAAGGACATATTGATGAAACAATGCATGCGGGATATAGAAATGATTGGAAACAGGTACAAACAGGAACAAATACTTACACAGTTCCTCATCCAGAACAAGGGCATTACGAATCGGTTGTAACCGGATATCAATGCAGCTGCGGAGCAGTTCAATAAAATGAAAAATAAATACGGAAAACAAGAAACTACGAATCGAAAGGTTGGTAGTTTTTTTGTTGATAAAAATCGTACCGAAATTCGGTACACAAACGATGAAAGGAGTAAAAAATGAGAGAAAAAGGAAAACGTCTGATTGCGATGATCTTGTCGTGTTTATTGTTGTTATCAAATGTAACAGTATATGCAGAGACAGAAACAAAAGAGCAGTTAGACACACAAAACACAGTGAGTATCAGCGCTTCTGAAGAAGCTGCGGCACTATCGGAAGAACCAACGAACGGAAGTGCAGGAGAAGAAAACTTAAACGAAGAATATAGGTTACATGAGGAAACAGAAACCCAAAATACTTTCAATGATGTAGAACAGCCAGATATAACAGAATCTCAAGAAGCTGATGCATATGTAACAAACAGCAAAGGCATTACAGTAAGAAAATCATTGCTTTGCGAAGATCCGAACTGCTTAGAAGATCATGTGGGAACGACATTATATCCGGCAGGATTTACAGAAAGCACGCCGAAAGGAGTATCGCTTCGGAGTGTTCAGAATCCTTATGTTGGACAAGTTTTAACCGGTATTAATGCAACCGTCCACTTTTTAGGCACACCGGGGACAAACGGAAAATTTCAAGTTTATATCAATGATGGGGATTTAGCAGGCGCGACAACAATGACAGCGTATTGTTTAAATCATGGAGCTGCTAATCCGGGAGAAAACGGATGGACAACGTGTACTTGGGAAGCAACGTGTACGGCAGTCAGTGGGAATCTTGCAACTTGGAGTTTTGTTCTGACTCCGCCAAATGCATGTAAACCGGGGAGCGTACTTGGTTATCAAAGAGTCGGTATGGTTTTAACGTTACCTTTCGACGAGCAAAAAGGCAGTCTGGATGTTTATAAAGCGTCGGCGGATTCGGAGATTACAAACGGGAATAGCTGCTATTCATTAGCGGGAGCTGTTTATGGTTTATATCAAAACGGAATAGAAATCGCGCGGCAGACAACAGATACGAATGGATATACCCGGTTTAATAATTTAAGCACAGGAAATTATGACTTAAAAGAGATCACTCCGCCGAAAGGATATGCGTTGGATAAAACAACATATCCGGTAACGATTAATTCTAGTCAGACAACAAGAGTGGATGTGAAGGATTATCCGCAGAGTGATCCGGTTTCTATTTTACTTGGAAAAGTGGATAAGGATACGACACAAAACATGCCCCAGGGAAGTGCTTCTCTTGAAGGCGCGGAATTTACAATCAAATATTATGCGGTACATTCCGACAAAGATCCGGCAGAATCAGGAAAAAAACCAGTCCGTACATGGGTAATGAAAACAGATGAGAGAGGTTTTACAAGACTTGGAGAGAAATATAAAGTTTCAGGAGATGAATTTTTTAAATTGAAGGGAGTCGTAACCCTACCTTTAGGAACAATTACAATTCAGGAAACAAAAGCACCGGAAGGATATCTCTTAAATGAAAAAGTATTTGTTCGTCAGATCACTCCGACAGGAAGTGGAGAACAAGTCGAAACTTACAACATGCCGACGATCAAAGAGGAAGTCATCCGCGGTGATATCCAGCTTGTGAAATATGGTGAAAGCAATGATGAACCGGGAGACTCCGGCGCAGACATCAAGAAACCGTTAAAAGATATCAAATTTCATTTGACATCGAAGACAACTGGAGATGTTTACACGATCATCACTGATGAAAATGGTTTTGCCTCAACAAAACAGTTCGGGAATTCCGAGCGTGGAAACTTACCGTTTGACACTTATACGGTAACAGAAGAGAGTCCATATCCTGAATATGACATCATTGTGCCATTTGAAGTGACTGTGGATGAGGAAGGAAAAACGTACTCCTACATCTTACGGAATGACACTGTGGATGCACCGCTCTCTGTTCAAAAGGTGGATAAAGAGACTGGAAAAGTAATCCCGATCGCAGGCGTGCAGTTCCAAATTCTCGACGAAGACAAGAATCCGATCACGATGGAAGTTCATTATCCGACACCGATGGAAATTGACACCTTTGAAACAGATGCAAATGGATCATTCACTCTACCAGAAAAACTGGAACATGGATCGTATTATTTACACGAAACAAAAGCGCCGGAAGGTTATTTATTAGGAATAGAAGATATTCCTTTTGTTGTAGATCAGGAATTTGACTGGGAAAATCCGTTATCAATTACTTATCCTGATGCTCCGGCAAAAGGAAAAATCCGAGTAACAAAAACAGATAAAGAGACAGACAAACCGATTCCTTTAGGTGCGGAATTTACCGTAACAGCAGCGGAAGATATCACAACACCGGATGGAACAATCCGCACGGAAAAAGGAACAGTGGTTGCAACCCTTACGACTGACGAGAAAGGGAAAGCAGAAACAGAAGCATTGTATCTTGGAAAATATGTAGTAAAAGAGACAAAAGCTCCAAACGGATATCTCTTAAATCCGAAAGAATTTGCAGTGACCTTAGAATATGAGGATCAAGAAACAGAAATCGTATATGGAAAAGTAACTGTACCAGATGATCTTGCAAAAGGGAAAATTCGGGTGAAGAAGACAGATGCGGAAACCGGAAGCGGTTTATCCGGCGCAGAATTTGAAATCCGGGCAAAAGAAGATATTGTGACGCCGGACGGCACAGTAAAAGTGAAAGCCGGAACAGTGGTTGATACGATCAAAACAAGTGATAAGGGAACAGCCGAAACGAAAGAATTGTATCTTGGAAAATATGAAGTTCAGGAAACAAAAGCGCCGCAAGGATATCTGTTAAATACGCAGAAATATCCGGTAGAACTGATTTATGCCGATCAGGAAACAGAGATCGTATACGGAGATGTTACCGTACCGGACGAGATTGCGAAAGGAAAAATCCGAATTACGAAGACAGATAAAGAAACAAATAAACCGATTCCTGCAGGTGCAGAATTTACTGTGACAGCAGCAGAAGATATCACAACACCGGATGGAACAGTAAGAGTCAAAAAAGGAACGGTTGTTGCAACGCTTACTACAGATGAAAAGGGAAAAGCAGAAACGGACAAACTGTATCTCGGAAAATATATAGTGAAAGAAACGAAAGCTCCAGAAGGTTATCTGTTAAACAAAAAAGAATTTGAAGTTACTTTAACTTATAAAGATCAGACAACAGAGATCATATATGGAGATGTGACCGTACCAGATCAACCTGCTAAAGGACAGATCCGAATTACAAAGACGGATGCAGAAACAAACAAGCCGATTCCTTCCGGCGCAGAATTTACTGTTACAGCGGCGGAAGACATCACAACGCCGGACGGAACGGTGAGAGCTGAAAAAGGAACAGTTGTTGCAACCCTTACAACAGATGAAAAGGGAAAAGCGGAAACGGATAAGCTGTATCTCGGAAAATATGTAATAAAAGAAACGAAAGCCCCGGAAGGTTATCTGTTAAACGAAAAAGAGTTTGAAGTAATCTTGACTTATGCCGATCAGGAAACAGAGATTGTATATGGAGATGTGACAGTACCGGATCAGCCTGCAAAAGGACAGATCGAAATTTTGAAAAAAGATGAGGAAACAGGAAATCTGTTATCTGGCGCAGAATTTACCGTGACAGCAGCGGAAGATATCACAACGCCGGACGGAACGCTGAGAGCTGAAAAAGGAACAGTGGTTGATACGATCGTCACAGATACAACCGGAATTGCCAAATCGAAGGAACTGTATCTTGGAAAATATATAGTAAAAGAGACAAAACAGCCGATCGGATTTATTCGTCCGAACCAGACATGGGATGTGGAACTGAAATATGCAGATCAGAAAACCGAACTTGTAAAAGAGAACCTTACAATCAAGAATCAGCCGACGGAAATTATCATCGACAAAAAAGAAACCGGAACGGACAAGCCGCTGGAAGGCGTCAAATTTGTTATCTGGAATAAAGACAAAGAAGATCCAATCGATCCGGGAATGCAGCATAAAGAGATCTACACTACAGATGCAAACGGAAAAATCAGACTATTATATTTAGAACCGGGAAATTATGCAGTGGCAGAGGTAGAGAGCATTCCGGGATATGCGTGGGACGACAAGATAATTTACGAGTTTACAATCACAGAAGACGGAAGAGTTGATGGAGAAGTAAGCCATACGATTCCGGTTGGAAACGATCGTACCGAAATCACAGAAACAAATGCAATTAATGTCAGCACCGGAACGCAGGATGCTTATGCAGTAGATTTGACTGTGATTGATACGGTGTCAATGGTAAATCTGATGCCGAATCGGGAATATAAACTGCAGCTTATTCTTGCGGATGCAAAAACGGGAGAACCGCTGAAGGTGAAAGATCAGCCTTCAGGCGATCTGCTGACAACCGAAAAGACGTTTACAGCAGACACTTCAAAAATGGACGTGGATATGCAGATTGAATTTGATGCATCTCCATTTGCAGGACGTACTATTGTAGTCTACGAATATCTGTATCAAGATGGCGTGGAAATCAGCAAACATGAAGATCCGAATGATAAAAAACAACAGCTCTATGTTAAAGATAAATTAAAGCTTAATACAACTGCGATCGATCTAATCAGTGGCACACATGAGGCAATCGCAAAAAAAGACGTTACAATCCGTGATAATGTAGATCATTTTGGATTGATCGCAGGACAGGAATATGTCCTGAAAGGTATTCTGATGGATCAAACAACAGGAAAGCCTCTTGTAATCAATGGAAAGCAGATCACGGCAGAAAAAAGCGTGCAGATCGAGACAGCAGATGGAACAGTGCCTATAGACTTTACTTTAGATGCTTCTGAACTAAATAACCGATCCATCGTAGTATACGAATACTTATATCATAACGGACAACTGATTGCATCTCACGAAGATATTACCGATGAGGATCAGACCATAACCTTTAAAGTAGGTAGCCTGAAGCCGATTTTGCCTCCAAATAAAGGGGGAGGACTTTTGTCTGCTCTGAAAACAGGAGATTTTTCAGACATCACGCCTTTTGCGATCGCGCTGATCGGAACAGGAGCAATTATCCTGTCAATAGTAGTATACAAAAAGAAAAAACGTGAGGAATAAATACACGAGGCATTATGGCGCGTACCGAAATTCGGTACGCGGCCAAAGTAGATATATGTGTAAAAGGGGGAAATTGTATGAAATCCAAAAGAGAGATTGAACAATTTTTAACGATGTTGGAATTACAGGAGATAATGATACCGTTCTTTTGTCCATTCCGAAAATTATTCGTTAGAAAATGGATTTTATTTATCAGAAATTACCTCTTTGAAATTGAAGGAGAAATGGTCAATCTAAGAGAACTGCAACTGGCAATCCATCGTGTGATTTCCCCAAAAGTACAATGTGGAGGACTAAAAATGTGGAAATTAACGTGGATTATGGGGGTTCTGGATTATTTCTACTGTTGGGAACAAAAAGAAACAACTTAAAACAAAGGAAGGAGAACATGGAACGGATGAAAAAGAAAAAAATGGTAGCGATTGCTTTTTCTTTTTTATTGATAACGTTTCCGCTGCAGGTTTTTGCAGCGGGATCTGATCTCACTAAAGAGATTACCTTGACCGTGAAAAATGAAGCCGACAGTCGGGAACTTGCCGAAAAAGAATTTCCAAAAACATGGAAAGAAGGCAGTAAAACCTATGAACGATCGGAAATTACTTATAAGCTCATAGAGACAAAATATCTCGATAAAAAAGAAAAAGAGATGGAATTGAAAAGCGAACCGGAACAGACCTTTAAAGAAGGAAAAACAGTTTATACCTTGAAAAAAACGGAAAAGGTCGAGAAATCGATCGCAGAGGGAGATGTGCAAACAGTAACGGCGTATGACGATTATGATTATGCTATCGCAGAAAGTGATGTTCCGGCAACGAAAACGGTGACGGAAACGAACCGGATTACCGGAGAGCCGGAAGAAGTGATCTGCAACCTTACAGGGATTCATCCGGCGGGAATGGTGATGGCAAATAATACAATGACAGTCACATTTACAAATTATGACGCAGCTTATTATGAGTGGAATGGGAATTACATTCCAAGAAATGACGAGATTCCGCCGCTGTCCGGATATGAAGCGCAGCTTTTGGAAAATGCAGGTGCAGCCGCCGGAAGTATCATAACAGGATATAGCTGGAATGGAGATGCGTATTTGGTAAACGGTGTTTTGTGCCGCGATGCGATCGCAAACGTACAGCAGCCGGTACAAATGTACCGGGCAGAATATAGCGGTGTGATTCAAATTCCAAAGGAAACAGTTTATAAAGCCACCTATGAAACTGAAGATGTGGATGGAGCGAAAGAATACACAGTAAAAGCGACAGCAACGTATTCGTTGCAGTCAAATAATACCCCCTACATATTAGCTGGGATAGGAATATTTTTACTTTTGGTTCTTATTGTTATGATCATATTTGTAATTTCAAAAAAGAAAAAAGAGAATGGTGCTACAAATAGCACCCATTAAAGGAGGATTTTTATGCAGCAATTCATGCAAGGGCTTTATGACATTTGTAACACATTTAGTCCATTTGTTTATTTATTAGTAGCAGCGGCACTCATTATCATTGGTGTAATGTTTATCATTCCATCTCAAAAAGCGAAAGAAATGGCAAAATCACATGTCGGATGGGTAGTGATCGGATGCGGAATTGTTTTGGGTGCATTAACATTTGCAAAAGAAATCAGTTCAAAGTTTATTTTTTAAGCTGCTATAACTAAGCAGTAGCATTAAATAATGAGGCACTTTTTAGTGCCTCTCAATTCAAAGGAAGCAGTAACATATGAGGATTAAAAAAATTTGGACGAAAATTAAGGATTCCCTTATCCGTCCAGTTCAGGATAAAAAGAACACAAACCGAATCGGAATGGTCTTGTCTAATAATTATGTACTTCCGATTTTGATCATTCTAATTGATTTATTACTTTTTTTTCTATTCAATTATTTAATTAATGGTTTCGTTACCTTATTTCGTGCATTCTTCAGCGGAACAGGGGAATATACGAATGTTCTTGTTTGGAAAAATATATTCCCTAATTGGGAATTTATAACAAGTTCAAATACGGCTACTTATATTTATTTATTTTTCGCAGTTTTATTAATCATCTTAGACGGTTTCTTTATCTATCAGATGAAAACCTCATTATCTGATGATTATTTTAATCAAGGACAAAAAGGCGATAGCAAATTTCGCACAATAGAAGAAATTCAACAAGTTTACAAAGAAATTCCGGATAAGGATAAATCTTTTCCCGGTAGAGGCGGAACAGTTATTTCAAGATATAAAGATAAACTTTATATTGATCCAATACCAATGAATAATTTGATCATTGGTATGACTGGATCAGGAAAGGATGAATTTTATGTTTTTTCAAGCATCGATATTTATTCGAGAGCGGAAGAACAAACAAGTATGGTTGTTTTTGATCCAAAAACAGAAGACTACCGTAGTTCTGCAGCAACCTTAAGAAAACGGGGATATGATGTTTATTTCCTGAATTTAGATCAACCAATTAAATCCATGAAATATAACCCGCTGACATTGATCACAGAATACTACAAAAAAGAACAATATGATGATGCAGAAATGCTTGCTGATTCATTCGCTTATAGCATTTATTCTCCAGATGACTCTAAGTTATCCGGGAATGAAAAATTTTTTAATCAATCAGCCGCAAGTATTTTATCAGGATTAGTGTTAGCTCATATCAAAGATTGCCTAGAAGCAGATGCACATATTAACGAGCAGAGATTTATAACATTTCAAAAAAAACAAAAAGCTTATTCTAATCTTTCAGAGGCACAAAAAGCAGAAGTAAAATTAAATATCACATCCATTGATGAAGCGATTGATAACGAAGATATTCGATATATTCCGGATAATTTCCTTATTTCAGATGTGAATATGGTTCATAAATATGAAAAATGTATCAACATGTATTCTATCTTAAATTTGATTATCGAATTATCAAATATGCATGTACTAGACTCCGAAGATACGATGCTTGACATTTATTTCAAAGAACGTCCACCTCTCGATCCCGGAAAAATCCGCTATGCGAGTGCGATGGTTGCCGGGGACAGAACAAAAGGAAGCATTTTGTCTACGTTAATTAATGGATTAAATGTTTTTACAAACAAGGCAATCGCAAAAATGACATCATCAAGCACACTAAATTTTGATGATATCGGATTTGGCGATCGACCTGTTGCTATTTTCTTAGGCGTGCCGGATTACGACCGGAGCAAATGGTTTTTAGCAACCATATTTATTAAACAAGCTTATTATTACCTGGCACAAAAATGTGCACGCATCAACGGTAAATGTAAAACTCCAGTAAAATTTATTTGCAACGAATTTGGAAACCAGCCTCCTATTGACGATATGAGCGGCATCATTACCGTTTGTCGAGCGCGAAATATCACGTTTGACATGTATATTCAGGCATTTGCACAGCTCGCAGAAAAGTACGGAGACAAAGTGCAAGAAACAATAGAAGGTAACTGCGGAAATATTATTTATATTTTATCAAGCAGCAAGGAAACCTCTGAAAAAATATCAGATTTAGTCGGTCATCGCACGCGTAAGATCATGCAAAGATCTGGTCAGAAATTAAGTTTAAATAAGCATTTCATCGAAAATTTAGAACAAGAGCCTTTAATTTATCCTGAAACATTACGTAAACTTCACGAAGGCGAATGCATTGTTATTCCTACAATGCACAGAAAAGATCTAAACGGAAATGATATCAGAGAAGAACCTATTTTCAATAGCATAGAAACGGGTACAAATTTTAAATACCGTTATCAGTATCTAACTGATACATTTCCCAATCCGGACACTGTTCCATTAGATAGCGTTAATCCTTTTTCGTGCGCGGATGTAGATCCTCAAAAACTTATATGGGATAGTAACTTATCCTTTGATTCGTACTTTAAAAAACGTCAAGAACCCGAATTACTTTTTAAGCATTTACCAAAATCACATCAAAGACAAATCATTACTCTTGTAAAAGATGCACTGGGAACTGATTTTGATAAAGACATGTTTTTAGATGATGTTCCTTTGTACAAGATATTAATATGGATTCAATCCTATTTGGGAATTGATTCTTTTGTGAAACAAACTGTTATTGACTTACTATTATTAACTCTAGAAAGGGGGAAAGTGAATGAATAAAAAAAAGAAATTTTTTGCTTGTTCAGCATGTCTTTTGGGATTTATTATTTGTTCTTGTGAAGTGATGGCAGACGCCCCCGATGATGTGATTATTAGTGTTCTGAATAATTATCCTGATTATTTTAAACAGAATAATATTATTTTTGATGTAATAAGATGGATTTCATGGCTACTCATTACATTGCTTCGAGTTATTGCAAATTTTTGCGTAACTTTATATGAATATTCATTAGGTCTCTTAACATTGATTTCGGAAAATATAAATAAATTTGTTCCTTATGCGCATGAATTATTTACGGCAATCCTTGCAATAAGTCTTTTAGCAATGGGAGTAATGTTAATCGTCCATCCAAAAAAGAAACCAGATCTTTTACTTTCTCTTTTCTTGATGGTCATGGCGTTATCGCTTCAAACTGTAATCTTAAATCCTATGATTGCACCAACGCAGGCAGCGATCCGAGAACTGTCGATGACAAATTCCATAGTAGACCGGATTGTAAATTCACATATTCACGATCTACTTTATATTGACCAAAAACTTCCTAATGGATTGATCGATCTAGCCTCTGGAAATATTGATATTGCTTCGCTAACAATAAACCTAACTGACAAACAAATCAATAACATCGATGTAAATGAAGTTCTCAATTATAAAAGCAATCGACTATCTGAAGGAGCAAAGGGACAAGATGGAATTCTTGGTAAAAAATTAGAAATTTACTACGATAAAAATGAGGTGGAAAATCGAGAATTAGTAGATGTAGACAATGGTTTTGGATGGAACTCAGAAGATGATGCCGATTTTTTTAACGAATTTTATTATAGATACAAAATAGATAGTATTGAAATTATTATCTCTTTATTAGCTATTATCATCGTTTATTTATTTATGGCGGCAAAGGTAATCAAAATTGTTTTTGAAATTGTAATGGGAAATATTATAGGAATTTATTATTCCGCTAACCTAAATGGACCTCAAAAAGTTTTACAAATTTTCAAGGAAATTTTGAATTGTTTTATTGTCTTGCTTTTAACAGGTGTCCTTATCCGTATGTTTGTAATCAGCGAAACTATCATCTATGAACTCGAATTATCAGGGTTAGCATATGGATTTTTACTAATTTTTGTGGCGATTGCAGTTATTCAAGGACCAAATATCATTCAAAAGATAATTGGAATAGATGCCGGAATCTCCGATGGGTTGGGAACACTATTCGCTCTTTCGCAAGGTGCTAATTTGGCTGCCTCAGGAGTAAAAGGCGCTTCTTCCGTTATCGGTAGTGCCGGAAAAGGAATTGGTTCTATTAAGCAAATGATTTCCGATAAAATTTCAAGTGCAAAGAGCGCTTCTGCAGATAATGGTTTAGGATCTGATATTCAAGCACCTCCTTCGATGCATAATTCAGAAGAAAATGATATGTCTCAAAAAGGGACTCAATCAAATTCGGCGGAAGGTTCAAATTCATCATCAACTCCTAATCCTTCCGGTTCATTCGATGATACAAAGGAAACTGTTCAAACTCCACCTTCCGAATCAGAAACATTCTCTTCGGAAGGAACATATGGTTCGGAAGAGTTGGATGCAAACGGATTTGTTGATCAGGAAAATGCAGATATTCCACCTGATATAGACGATACAAATGCAACGATACCTCCAACTTCTAACATACAAAGTGATGTGCAAAACGAAAACGCTCAACAATCATCTGATTTTTCTGTACCAGAAAAAAACAAAAATTCATTGTATCCAGATGAAAATAAAAATGCCAGTGCAATAGAACGTACTTTTGGAAGTCTTGATTTATCAGCTGGAAAACAGAAAAGCAATTACGAAACTTACAAAGAAATGGATACCGCATACAAAAACAGCCAAACGAATGGACTACAGAACACAAACGGTATCAGCGGAATCGGCGCAGCAAATACAACCTCTATGAATTCGATTCCAAACTGGAAAGAATTTTCAAAGAAAGGAAAATAAAAATGGAATATTCTATTGCTAATGAAATTAAATCACAAACAAGAGTAGTTGGAAACATTTACGCTTACGATTTTATTTTTCTTGTGTTATACGCGATTGGAACATTTTTTTTTAAAAGTTTAGTCAACAAACATTTATTAATACCATATAGTATATTTTCTGCCTCAATAGCTATTTTTCTAACATCGTCAAGCGGATTGAATCCTTTGAGAAGGAACTACCAGTCAATAATTATTTATTTACAACGTTCTGCAGCATTGTACCGACCAATTAAAAATATAAGTAGGGAGACTTAACTATGGATATGAAAATATTATCAGGAATCGTCTTTTTCTTACTATGTTCACCGATTCTGCTTGTATTCTTTTTTATGATTAAAAAAAGCAGGACAACAAACGAAAAAGAACACGCTATTAATAAAAGTGTATTAGATGTAATTCCAATCGCTTACTACGACACTTCAGTAGATGCCTACAAAATGAAAAACGGAGAGTATATGGATTTTTTTAAGATAAACACAAAAGATATCTATAGTCTCTCTGAAAACGAACGTATATTGTATGATTTAACATTTACAAAGCTTTATCGCACATACCCTGATGACTTAAAATTTATTACTCTAAATTTTCCAACAAACACCAGGAAACAACAGGAATATTGGAAACATAAGATCGAACTTACAACTAATCCTTTCTTGAAAAAACAACAGGAAGAAAAACTCTTTCAGCTAGAATGGCTGCAAAGAAATAGTACAAAACGAGAGTTTTATTTGTGTTATTACGCAGCGGATAAAGACGCGCTTAAAAAAGCGTCATCTGATATATTGGCGATTATGGGAACAGGTCGAGATGGACTGTTAGAAATATTAAGTCCAACAAAAAAACACAGCATTCTTTTTAAAATTGCAAATAAATGTTCTCAAATTTTTACGACAGAAACGAGGTGACAATTTTGCTTTTCGAGAAACAAAAAAATACAGAAAATGAAGAAATTGCAGCCGATTATTATTTGATCGAACAAATCCAGCCACAAGGAGGAATTACCTTTAATGATGAACGCTATATTCAGACAGGCAATTCATACGAATGTTGTTTACATATCTATGAACTGCCTGAAAAGGTAAACGATAATTGGCTCAAAGAACTAACAGATATCAAAGACACCGTTGTTACGATTGATATTTCATCTCATGATATTTATGAGATAAAAAAGAACATCAATCGATCCATACAAGAACAAGCGAGCCGACGCGGAAGTGCTACAAATTGGGAAGAAGCTTATAACGCAGAAAAAAAAGCAAATGACATGATTCAACTTTTCCACGAAATATCAAAATTAAAAGAGGTTGTAAAAATCATTGATATCCGGATTTTTATTTCCGATCGGGAAAAAGAAAAATTAGAAGAAAAAATTTCTAAATTATCTAAAATTTTAGAATCCAATAAGTATCGATCTGCAATCTTCTTGAATGAAGCAAAAAACGAATGGGTTTCTATGTATCAAACTTACACAGAACAACAAAAAAATCCCTATTCCATTTTTGGCCAATCTATTCAAGGCGAAACTCTTGCACATGGAAATCCATTCCATTTTTCATCATTGGAAGATCCTTATGGATCTTATTTAGGATATACCAAATGCGGCGGAAATGTCTTATTCGACGAATTTACTAAAACAAAAACACGTTTATACTACAATTCGCTTGTGATCGGAGGAATGGGATCTGGAAAAAGCACATTTTTAAAAAAGCGTTTTAAAGATCGAGCTGCTCGTGGCGATTTTGTAAGAGTTTTTGACATTACAGGCGAATTTTCGAGACTTACTAAATATTATGGCGGGAAGATCATTAAATTTGGATCATCAAACACTATGCTCAACCCGTTTGAAATTTTGCGTGCCGGCGACAACGAAACCATTAATTTTCAGTTACACATGTCAAAACTTTCGGCTAATTATAAATATTTAGTTCCAACAGCAACCGAACAGGAAGTGATCATGTTTTCTAACATTGCTCGTGACCTTTATCAAGAATTTAATTTATATTCTGATGTTGACGGAAAAGAGAATCAAATTACTGGATTACTACCTGAAAAATATCCCACCTATACAGATTATCTTAATTTATTAAATCGTAAGATAACCGAAATATCCAATGGAAATTATAACGAAATAAACATAGAAGTTGCTCGCCGAAACCTTATTACACTTGATAATATTAAAAACACCATTGAACACGTTATTTATACGTTTGGATCAATTTTAGATGGATACACCACCATTGAAAATATTTTGGACGAGCAAATTATTTGTTATGACATTTCGGATTTAAGCCAGATGAAAGCAGAAATTTTTGATGTGGTAATTTTTAACGTAATTTCTCTGTGCTGGGATAATTGTGTTGCAAACGGAATTCGCATAAACCAGATGGAATACGAGGGAAAAATTGAAAAATGGGATAAAGTGAAAACATTAATCCTAATAGATGAAGCCCATCGTTGGGTAAACACCAAAAAAGAACATGCTCTTGATCTAGTCACGAAATACCTTCGGGAAGCACGAAAATATAATGGTGGGATTACTCTTGCAAGTCAGTCAATTAGAGATTTCGTTCCTGAAGGTGGGACTGGTGTAGCAATAGATAAGATTAAAACAGTCTTTGAATTGACACAATATAAATTTATTTTTAATCAAGACACTAACGTTATAGATTTAATAAACAATGTTTTCAAGAATTCATTGACTGAACGACAAATTAACAAAATTCCTAGACTAGAATTAGGTGATTGCATTTTACATATTTCTGGTGATAAAAATTACGAATTTCATGTACATGTTACGGATGAGGAACAGCGTTTATTCGCAGGAGGCGACTGATGAAAATTTTAAAAAAGGTTGGATTTTTGTCTCTTTTTCCAATCCTGTTATTGGCAGCACTTATTATTGCCTCCATAGCTTCCTTTCAAGAAAGTAAAGTTTTTGTTTTAAAAAAGAAAGCTGAAGAAGAACAACATGCAGATGTTTCAACCGCATTATCCGGAATTCCGTCATTTATTACCGACGAAATGATCATCGGAGCTTTAAGTACGCAGGCACAATATGGGTATCCTGCCTCCGTTTGTATTGCACAAATCATCGGCGAATCCGGATTTGGTCGATATGGTCCTGGTGGCGAATCCGGTCAAGGTTTATCCCAACTTGCCTACGTATACAAAAATCTCTTTGGGATTAAAGGAACTGGTCCGGCAGGCAGTGTCAATATGGTAACCGGAGAACAAACATCTAACGGTGATGATTTTACTATCACTGCCGGATTCCGCGTTTACCACAACTACACAGAATGTATCAATGATCGAGCTGTCCTTTTAACAGACGTATACAGTGATCTTATTGCCGGAGTTACAGACGCAAAAGAATTTGCTCAACAAATGGGAAGCCGCTGGGCTACGGACATCCGTTACGCGGAAAAATTAATTAATCACATGGATAATTTCAATCTTTATCGACTTGACACAATGACAGTGGAAGATTACGAAGAATATCAAAACTCTCATTCAGATCCTGGTGAAGCAACAGAGATTCAGTTGAGAATCTGTGAAATAGCAAAAAACAATCAGGGAACAATTCCATGCACACCAGACATGTGTGCTGCATGGGTTTCTGGTGTTTATCAAGCGGCAGGTTTACCCTACCCAACCGGAAATGCCATCGATTTTTGGAACAAGTGGAAAAGTTCTGGCTCAACAAGTAAGGACAATATTCCTTTAGGTGCAGTCGTATGCGGAAGCGGATCGGGGTATATGGGATCTATCTACGGACATGTCGGCATTTACATCGGGAATGGGCAGGTTGCAAACAATATTGGCACATTCTCAATCGAAACGTTAGAGCAATGGTGTTCCTGGCAAACAGCAACTTGTCAAGGACATATGGGATGGATCGGTTGGGTTTGGCCAAACAATCAGCCATTAAATCAATAAAAAGGAGAGAAAAAATGAATGCAAAAAAAAAGCACTCTACGAAAATAATTGGAATCATTTTGTTATTTTTAGGCATATGTGTTATCTCTTTCACTGCCTACCATTTTTTTAAAAATGATGCGAAATCAAAAACTCCAAACTCAAAAACTTCAGAAGAAATTCCCCAAACGGAAAAGCCTTCTGGAAATAATCCTGATGAATTGTTAAATTACTCCTTTCAAATTTATCAATTACCGGAAGATGCTTATTCTATTTTAGGATTTTCCGAACAACGATTATCAGAAGAATTAAAGGATTGGACTTATTATAACGGATATTCCCAAGCCGTTTCCGCTACATTCTATTCAGACATGACGATTGATTTTAATTTAGGTTCTTATGTGATGCAATGTGTGCTTGATGATCCGGATCAAACAGTAATTACAGTGGAGTATCTAAAAAAACGGGACAAAATTACTTTCCATCTTTAAAAGGGGTGAATAACAAATGAAATACTATTACTTAAATTGTGAACCGTCACAACGAAATATTATAAAAAAACACCTTCAAAAAAGGTTTGAATCGCCTTATTTGATTGTAGATCGATTAGAAGATTGTAACACGATGCTTGTTATCGGATCAAAAACTCCTGATATGTTAAAAATCGAAGAAGAAGCTCGACATTTAAAAATCCAAATACTAGAAGTAAATCTTAATCAATTACAAAAAAGATCCTCTGATTCCGTTCGCAAACGTGATAAATCTTATAACTTGGAATTATAATTTTTTTCTTTATTGATTAATAGGGTGCTATAAATAGCACCTTCCTGAAAGGAGCACAATAATGAGCATTAAAAATCGTAAAAAAGCAATGAAGATTAAAAATCATAAAAATAAAAAACTCCTTCTTTTTATCATCATATTTATTGGCGGATATTTTTTCTTTTTTACAAGTAATTTATGGTATCCAGATGACAGCAATAGCGTAAAAGCAACTGCTATTTTTTCGCCAAAAAACTGGAATTCTAGGGATATTACATTATTATCATGGGATTATTCCGAATCTCAACAAATGATGGAGGTAAAAATAGAGATCAATAACACTGCTTTAGATGGTACTGATCAATATCTCTACACTGCTTTGGAGCGTAATAAAGGCTACTTAGACGTAAAACCTGTCCTCGAAACATCCGATTTTGTTGTCCTGCGAATTACTGACTTGAAAAGAAATTGGAAGGAAGTTTCACTTCGCATTAAAATGCCGGAAAAAGCTCAAAATAAAACAAACACTCAGGAAGAATTAAGATTATACACCACCAAAAAATCAGTACATAAAATAAAATCTATTCCTGATCTTACTTCGGAAGAGTACCAGATAGATCGCATTAATATGCGGATCGCGATGTATCAAGACGAAATTGATAAGCTTAACCTCTCCATAGATAATTTAGAAAAAGATAAATTAGCACAAGAACGAGATATTTCTGTTCTGAAAGATAAAGAAAAATATCAGACCGATCAGCAAAAAAAGGAAACTGCACAAATATTATCTTCTGCGGAAACATCAGTTAAAAACCTAGAGAACGAAATAGCAGAACATAAAGCAACCATAGAAGAATATAATCAACGAATTAAAAAATCGAAAGAAGAACTTTCGTCTTATCAGAAATAGAGGGGGGGATGCTTGAATGTATTATTTAAAAATCAATCCAGAAATCCAAAATATTTCTTCCGTTCCATTATTAACCACTTATCTGCATTTAAAAATAATGTCAAACGGAAAATTAAAAAGCGAAAAAACCTATTGTTTTGAGTCGAATCAATCTATGTATCAAAATGTTATAGTTCATCAATTTGATCTTTTTACGGATCATATAATAATTCAATGGGATTTTTACGAAAAATGGCAAAAAGACGGACAACTCCTTGCTTATATAATTCGATCTTTCATCGACAATTTACAAATTAAATTTGATCCGCTAAGCAGCTCCAAAGAATGTTATATTACAGCCCCTATACGCTCTGATAATGCCTTAGATTCTAATGATGACCTATTTCAGGTTACTACAAAATTAACAGGCTATACGGAGCTATATGAGACTCCCAAAACAATTATTACTGATGTGGAGGGAGTACAGCTTAAAACAGACTCCTGCGAAGTGTCTTCAGAATGCATTAATGTACTTGATGACACTGTAGCAGAAGTGGAGCGTTTAATTACATATCGCAACGGCTCTATTACCTTAAAAGGCGGAGGAAAAATATAATGGGAAAAGCGACAAAAAAGCAAGTGGCATTTGCCTCAAAAATTTCAAAAACTTTAAATATTTCGCTCCCTGAACAACTGACGTTTGAAACAATGCAAAAATTTATTAACACGCATATCGATGAATACATGAATATAAATTATACCGTTTTGGGCGAACGAATCAAAAACGAAGTATCTATTTTAGATTACGTCCCTTTGGCAGGTTTTACTTTAAAAAAAATTGGAAATCATGGATTATATACAACCGTAGAACATGACAGCTTAATTATTGATCCATACAAGAACTGTTACTGGTTCAATAGTCGCGGTGATGCAGATTCTGTCATTGGCTTTGTGACAAAATATATTTATAACGGTGATGCAAAAATGGCAATTAAAGAGCTTTCCGAAAAATTAAATAATTCTGATTTTTCATTTAATATTGCCATTACACCTGAAGCTTCCGTAGAAAAGCCAAAAGAACTGATCTTACCTCCAAAAAATTCCGACATGCGAAAAGTTTTTGCCTATTTAACAAAGTCGCGATTTATTAATCAAGAAATTGTTCAAGATTTTGTGACACAACACATGTTATATCAAGATTTAAAAGGAAATTGTGTATTTGTATCTTATGATAACGATATTCCCGTTTTTGGATGTTTGCGCGGAACTAACACTTATAAAAGATTTTTAGGAGATCTTCCCGGATGTAATTATCAGAAAGGATTTTTTATCAATGGAAAAGGCTCTGAATTGATTGTCACAGAAAGTGTAATCGATGCAATGAGCATTATGTCCATTCTGAAAGAAAAAGGATTAGATTACAAAAACTATTCTTTTCTTTCACTATCAGGAGTGGATAAAAACAATGCTCTTAAATTCCATCTTGATCACAACAAAAAATTTCAGTCAGTTCTTCTGGCTTTAGATAATGATTCTGCCGGAAAAAAGATATCGAAACTCATTATAAAAGAATTTGCAGACAGAAAAGATCTTTGCATAACTGAACATTATCCCAGTTCTAAAGACTGGAATCAAGAAATTACAAATTTTTTTCGGTTTGGAAAGCCATTATCAGATATTGATTTTTTTAAAAAATCTGTAACTTTACATATTAAAGCACGAAAAAATATAATTGAGAGGTGATCATTAATGAGTAATTTAGTGTTTGTCGGTTCTAGGGAAATAGGTTTTTTTTCAGAACAAGTCGCTTCCAGGTATAACCTGGAAGTAGAATATATTCCTTCAAACGGGCATATTACACAACAGATAAACGAGATTTTATATATTTCTCAAGTTCAATGTATTGTGTATGATATCCAGCAATATATAGATGATCCCGAAATAATCTGCGAAGAAATTCTGAAAATACAGAATTGTAACGGGGCAACACCAATTATATATGCGCCAGGATTTTCAACTTTTTCTAGGGTAATCGTTGCGCTCTATGAAGGCGGAATTTCCGAATTCATTCTTGCTTCAGATTTATCAGAACAACGATCTCAATTGGAGAAATGTATGAATGGTTATTATTCTAAAAATGGAATTGCTGAACTTGAAGTAATTAAAACTCTATCGGAGCAAGAGGCACAATTAAAAGATGAATTAAAATATACCACCATAGGCGTCGTTGGAACGGCAAACCGGATCGGAACAACAACTCAGGCATTACATATTACTAAATATCTAATTGCAAAAGGCTACACTGCATGTTATGTCCATATAAACAACACAGATTATATAAAAGACCTTCAGGAATGGTGGGGAGCGGAAATTCAAGATGATTTTATCGGAAAAGTTGTCTATGAGGGGATCGATCATTTTTACAAAACAGAACACCTTACAGAAATAAAAAAACTTGGATATGACTTTTATGTGTATGACTACGGTTCATTTACAAACCATTTCAACCGAGAATCTTTCCTTGAAAGAGATATCAAAATATATGTTTTGGGATGGAAACCGTCAGAAATGCAAGCGACTTTTAAACTTCTTCAAAGCAAAATTCATACAGACGGCAAATATATTCTTTCTTTTGGGGACGAACTACCTGAAGAAGATATTGAAGGAATTATGGGAGAACGTAAAAATAGCACAATCGTACCAACACGCTGCACTGAACCTTATAAATTATATGATGTAACTACTTATGATCCTATCTTTCAGTTAGATGCGCGAATAGAAGAAGAACCGAAAAGAAAAGGATTTTTCAAATTGTTTGGAGGTAAAAATAAGTGAGTAGATTTAATCTTTCTGAACGGATTAAGAAAGAAAATGCTAAAGAAAAAGAACAAATTCGTTTAAAGAAAAAACATCAAATTGATCAGGAAAATGTTGTTGTTGTCGAAAAATCAAATACTTATAAATTTACAATCAAAACGATAATTGCTTTTATAAAATTAATTGCTACTGTAACACTTTTAATTCTTGCTGTAATCGGATTAACTACATTGGTTTACCCAACTCTTCGCCAAGAATTTTTAACTATTTTTCTTGATGTATTTGATCAATTCAAAAATTTTATAAAAATGTGAGGGAAAAAATAATGGTCTTGATAAAACCTATGTGCGATGTCTCAAAAACAAATTACACCAATTTAGTAATCGGTTATTTCAACGGAAAAGTAATCGTAAAAAATGATTTTGGACATCTTTATTACATGATCTGTGAAGAACAAATAGCTCCTGTAGGAACATTCCTAGAAAGTGATTTATTAGCTCCTGTCAAAAATTTGCCAGAAGCAGAACAAGCAGAAATTTATGCCATTTATGGTTGAGGTAAATTATGAAAAAATATGATAAGAAAAGCGCAGACCAAAAACGAGAAGAAATAGAAAACAACGTCCAAGAATTGTTAAAAAACACATTAAAAGAATATCATTCAAATCCTGAACTTTTTGCAGAAGCTTTTGCATTTTCCTGTAATTTTTATCAGTATAGCCCTCTAAACACCCAACTAATCTATGCACAAAATAAAGGAGCTACTTACTGTCAATCGTATAGCGCATGGAAAAAAATGGGATATAATGTTTTATCCGGTCAGCATGGACTTAAAGTACGGATACCTATTCATACTACATGGCTTAAAATAAACAATGAAGAATTTGTAAAATTATCAGAGGCAACAGCCGCTCAAAAAGAAGCATATCAGAAAGGAATGATAGAAGGATTTGAAAAACTTTCTTTTGGAATCGGAAACGTCTTTGATATTTCCCAAACCGATTTTCCAAAAGACCAGTATCCTAAATTATTTAATATGGGATATCCTTCAGCGCAGCATCTCAATATCTGCAGAGGAATCGAAGACTTTGCATCAGAACAGCTTCATTGTCCGGTATTGCAATCAAATTTAAAGTCTATTTCCCTTAGAGGTGTTTACCTGCCGGAGATAAATGTTATTAAGATTAATGAGCGCCTTGAAGATACCCAACGCCTTTGTACCACTTTACACGAATTAGGACATGCTTTGATCCACTCCGAAAAATTAAGTAGGAATAAGCCAGTTTCGCAAAAAGAACTCGAAGCTGATGCCTTATCTATCATGATTCAAGCGAATTATGGACTTGAGCTTACAGAAGCCCGAAAAATGCATTTTAAAAATCATTATGACTCCTTTATAGAAACTTTAAAAGGAACTGATAAAGACCCATTCACAGAAATTGACAGTATCTTTAAATCTGTGTTCCATTCTTACAAGGAACACATTGAATCGATTAATGATTATGTTTTTAACAGAATTAACTTGAACATTGAAAACCACCATTCTTTGCAACCAAAAATGAACGATAAATCATTGCATATTAAGCAATCTAAACATCAAAAAATTTCTATTGATCGTTAGAGAGGAATTGATAAAAGATGAATAGAAAAAAAGAATTATTGGAAGCGTTTTTTTTGATAATACTGTTTCTCTTTATTATTGCACAACTCGTTCTTCCGGAAACAGGTATAGGTGGTGTTTTAAATGAAGGATCTATGGCAATCTTATTTTTTGGAATAGGAATATTTTGTATATGTTCTATAGTGAAAAAAAAGAAAAAGGAAAAATCCGCTCTTATTCTTGGCATAGGTCTATCTATTTTTGCTTTTATATTTGGCTATCGCATCTCAGAACGTCTTATAAAAGATTTAATGGAAGGACCGCATATGATCCATTTAACATCAGTTACGGAAAGAGAAACTAATGGACTATCAGGACTAATTTCTCACCATTATTATTTATGCGGAAGAGATGAAACTGGAAAAAAATATGAATTTGAAATTTCATCAGATGAGTTTTATGGATTAAAAAATACACATGAAATTACCGTGCTGTGCTATTTAAGAACAGAGCGAATTTTTAAATTTGTAGATGATAAATAATAATTATAAACGGAGGCAGCGCAAATGCAGAGAATTAAATTAAATGTGTTTAAATCATGGTTTGACAAAAATCTGACAGGCAAAGAAATTGATTTTCTGCTTGTACTGTCTTTTTATCAGGATAAAAGAGGCGTGACAAGAGGCGTCTATTATAAAGACATGATGCGGGAAGGAAAGATGTCTGCACAGACTTTTTATGACTGTAAAAAATCGCTTACAGAAAAAGGCGTGATATCATCTGTAGAAGGACAAGATGATTATGACATTACACTGATTGGAAATGATTTCACAATTTATGAAAAAGAAGATTACGAAGAGGGAAAAGTAAAATATCTTAGTACAACATATCATTTATTTCGCGATCCATACTTCAGAACTTTAAAACCAAAGCAAAAGCTGCTTGTAATGGATCTCTTAAACATTCAGATGGCGGGCAGACCAAACGGTGTAAATACATACCGAATTTACCGGGAAAATTTTATAAAAAAATATGCAAATATAAAACAGAATGATGGAACAAAATCAAAGGGATTATTAGATATTACGGTTAGAACGCTGCAAAAATATTTTAAGCTTTTAAAGCATTATTTTTCAGTTTCTTTGAAAAATGGAATGTATTTTTTTACATTAAAAAGCAAATTTGCAAAATCAGGAGTAAGTCATACAACGGAAAATCACATCACAACACAGCATCTAGTAAAGGCAGCGTGCCGCAGAAATAAAATAAAAGATCCGGATGCAAAAGAACAAGAGAAAATAGAAAAAGTATTAGAAAACAGAGAAAAAGAGGTTCTGAATCAATTCGTAAACATCAGTGCTGTTGTTCAATCTATGATCGAAGCAATTAACGAAAAAATTCCAGATCCAAGAAAGTGGAATCGGAGGTTAAAAGCTACGTTATTTATTAAAAAATTTAATGAGGCAGTATCATAAAAAGTAGGCTGATCAAAAGATCAGTCTTAAGTGGCATACCCAAAAAACAGAAAAACCGCGAAGGAAAAATAAGCAATTTCCGCACGCGGTTTTTTTTGTGACCCGATCGGAAAAAAGTATTCCGTTTTTAAGGTATTTTTTTCGTATTCATTCAAAAATCAAAAACAGGAAAAAACAAAGTATTCAAGTTTTAATGTTAATAATAGTCGAAACTTTCAGATTTTGGACATATAGGAAAAAGGAAGAATCCGCGAAATTTAAGGGGAAAAGAGTACTTTATAAGTCGAACAAATTTAAATATATATATAAATTCATATACTTATCTAATTCATATATATTTTTTTAGATACTGTAACAATTAAAAGATTAAAATGTCCCTTATTATAATCAATAAAAGAAAAAATTGAAAAGAATGCTACCTACATATGGCACATCTCAACGGCCGGGTTTGCGGAGCAAAACGGCCGAAATGCGAAGCTGAACGGTCGCATCACCTTTGATTATTACAGATAAACGCGAGATCAAGATTCTATTTGAGCTACTCGAAAAGCGGAATGAACAGAAAAAACGCACCATTGTATGCTCACAGCGAGATCTGGTCAGTTGGAAAGCAATGTAAGTGATGGTCAATCAGCCAAAAGTGGGCGGCCGTTCCAAAACGCATTTGCGACTACCGGAGAGCGCAAAATGCACTACCCTTACTAAATTGTCTGAATTGTTTTTTGCTTACTTAAATAACGCCTTTTTTTAACGCTGATCCGATTTCATCCGATTAAAAAAAACTCACTCTTCTTAAATTGTGTTAAAATATTCATCTTATGACTACGATAAATTATTATTTGTCGTATAGATTTAAGTGACAAAAAACACACCTCTCCGGCAGTATCGGCAATCTTTGCAGATTGCCGAAAACTGTGGTAACTGCAGCAAAACAACTGTCAACGAGTTTTTGAAACTCCTTTCTCACTTTATTCGATTATTCTTTAATTATTTTTTCTAAATTCCTGATCTGATCCTTTAAGTCAGCCCGTTCTTGACGTAACTCTTCTATTTTTTCATACAGATGTTGTAACTTTTCTTTATGCTCTTTTTCTATTGCCATCAATGCACGTTCTTTTTCTAGGGCCGCTCTTTCAGAAGCAATCTCTGCATCTTTCAAATTATCTCTCATTGTCTGTTTAACATTTTTTAATTCTTCATTTGCTGCATCCAATTTTTCTTTTAAAGTTGGATAATCTAAGATTTTCTGTTCCAGATCTTTAAGTCTACTTGCCAACATAGAATTAATCTCTTCTTTATCTTTTAAAGAATCATGCATTTTTCTTTCACTTTCCACTGCCTCTTTCATTGCCTTCTCTATAGTTATATATTTGTTTTCAGCTTCCTTAGCTACAGAATATGCTTCTGTAGAACGTTCTTCTTTGATTTTCAATTCGTCCTGAAGCTTCATGATTTGTTCGTCTTTACTGACTAATAGACTTTGATATTTTTCCAGAACACGTTCCTCTGAAGATTCTGCTATTTCTACGCTATTTAAAAAAGCTGTTATTAAGGCTTTTGCGTGTCTTTCAAATTCTTCGATTTCTAATGCCCTTTCCGGAATCGCTGCTTTTGCCTTATCCATTTCAATAATTTGCATAATATGATCAAATCCTTGCGCTTGATTCATTCCATTTGCATTACAAAATTCGCGGAATTTTTCTGCATCTTCTGTGTTAATTCTAAAATTTGTTTGTTTAACTTCTCCCATTGTTTTTCCCTCTTCTTTCAATATGGTAATCAGTGATACTTTCTTTATCTTGATATTATTATATCATAATTTCTGGGTTTTGTCAATTTTGTTATACATTGTTATATATGTTATTGTTATACATATTATCGTTATGCATAAATTTAATTGATGTATTTAAATCAATAAAAAAACATTTATTTTTTTAAATTTACTAAAAATGGCAACAAAAAAACTCTTAGTAAATTTCACTAAGAGTTTTGTAGTAAATAATATCAAAAGAAGCTCTTTTGATGTTATTATTATAACAGATTGATAGTTTTGAAACAACCTCTTTTCAGCTCATATTTTTCAAAGGTATCCGATCGAAAATCTTTCGCTTACGCGCTAACGCCCGCCACGAAAATTTCAACTGTAAAAAACAACAGTTTCATTTTTCGTTCTGGTTGTTGAAAAATTATTCTTTCCTTTATTGCGGATATTGGCTGCTACGCATTTTTAATTTCATTCACTTTCTTTCTATATTCTTCTTTTAATGTTAAATAGTTTTTGATTTCTTCCGCCTGTTCGTCTGTAATCAATTTTTTATCTCCATTTGGATAAATGGAATAATTTCCTGCTTTTCCATAAATTTTTTGATTCCATGTGCATCCCTTTAAAACCTCCGGAACTGCGGGTTTTTTTATTAAGTCAATTTTCTCTTTTTTTTCGCGCCATTCTTTTTGACGTTCTAACGCAATTCGATAATGCACTTCGGCAAATAGACCGCTATCCGCGACCATACTTTTCGCTCCAATAGACGTAGCTTTTATGATCTCTTCTTCCAAACTATCTAATTTTATGATTTTATTCCAACATAATGTTGGAAGCTGAAAAGAATACCAATCGTCTGCCGATTCCCTTTCACTCCAGCTATAATTTCCCAACGATTTAATTTCATCTTTATGTGGTTTTGTATCACCACTAAACCACACAGACAGCAAAATACTCCCATCTTTTTCATTAATGTATGGTAACACTGTTGCATTAAAGATAAGCCCTTCTTTTTGCGTCTCTTCTTCTTTTTTCTTTCTATAACACTCCTTACATAATCCGTGTATTTTAAAGTATTCTATTTTTCTATCTCTCTCTTTTTCTTTTCCAAATAATTCTACTGTATCTTCATGCCCACAACTCATCATTATTTCATATTTCATAACCCGTTTCTCCTTTTGCCTTAATCATAAAAAATGTTAATCTTGATGATATACCATATTGATGTGAAAGACTATTGCTACTACTGACCTTCCCTTTTTTTTATAAGTGTAGGTAATCCGATACAATGTTACTCTTTCAATTTCTTTGATTGCTGCATCAATTACACGCTGCTTTAAATTTGCAAAAGACTTATACTTATCGATACAATCACAGCATTCCCGAATTTGTTCTATGGTTAATTCAAAATCTTTCCCTTTTTTAGGCAATACTTTTGAAAGTACTCTTTCCTGCAGAAGCTCAAAGATCCGAATAGCATAAACAGATTTCATCGTTAATATATTGTCTAGCGTGTATTGCGTGTATCTTTCTTTTAAATTTAAAAGCAATGGTTTTAATTCATCATTTAGTTTAATCGCTACTCCAACATCCGCTTGATATTCACATTTTGACACCCAGGGAATTTTCATCCATTTTAATTTTTTCCCCGAACCACTTTTAATAAAAACAGGATTATTAATAATATCATCTGTAATCTCATCAATATCACGATATATATTACTTCTTGAGATTCCCAATAATTCAGATAAATCCGCAATCGTTATAACATATGGTTTCAATTCCGTATCATCATATTTAATCTGCATGATTGCTGCTCGGATCAGCTTTGCACTATTTAGTTTTAACGCTTGTCGCCCACTAATTAAAGTATTTGATTGGCAAACATAATTATTACTATTTAAACTAAAATCAAAACTTAATTGTCCTTCGATATTTTTTTTCCCTCGTGCCATTATTTCCAATCCTTATATTATTTATTTATACTCATTATAATCTAAAAATAACATACTTTCAATCACGTTATTTTTTCTTTTTTTATCGATTCATAGCGACTCCAAACGTGTTTTTTTTATAGTAAATCAAAACTATCTATTTGTTATGTTATCACTATCAATTTGTTATATTATCGCTATCAATTTGTTATATTTAAAAATGTGGATAACTCATACAACCTCAGTGTTTACAAGGCTTCCAAGACTTACGTTTTTGTTGCCTAATTATATAAATTAGGTAAATGTTCATTTTATATCTATCTATATAGCCGATTCAAAAATATCAAAATGTTATATTTAATTAAATGGAAGGTCCTCATCTATATTATCTGTACTACCGGAAAAGTTTTCGGGAGAAGTTGAATTTATATGATTTTCTGCTTTGCTTTGTGCAAATTCCTGCTCTTCTATAACTATTTCAGTAGTGTGTATTTTCACCCCATCTTTATTAATATAACTTCCTGTTTGAATACGTCCGGAAATAGCAATCCGCATTCCTTTTCGGAAATATTTTTGAGCAAATTCTGCAGAACGTCCGAAAAGAACACAAGGAATAAAATCAGTGGCAGGTTCACTTTCACGACGAATCTTCCGATCCACTGCAATATTATATCGTGTAATAGCTGTTGCATTCTCTCCCTTTGAGTAATAAATTTCAGGATCTTTTGTTAATCGACCTACTAAAATAACTTTGTTCATAATGTAATTTCCTTTCTTATATTTATTATTTACTATATATATATTATAATATAGAAAATAATATTTGTCAATGAAATTCAGATTTTATTGTAGAACATATTCAGACATTTGAAAAATTATGGTTGCGGGAATTTGATTGTACTTCTTTTTGTTTTTTAGCTTATTTTTATAAAAAGTAGGAAGCGGTTTGTTGCCGCTTCCGAGGTGCTATAAATAGCACCTTTTATTTTAATCACCCCCAACCCCTCTAATAGGGGCTTTAGCAAGTTGTGGCTAGGGTACGTCTATCATTTAACCGGATGTTTGCTTGTCTCACTACTCTGCCCATCCTTCTTCTTTTTCCTGATGATCGTTGAAAAGTGCGGTGTACGTCTGTTGCTAAATAAATGTATGGTAAAAATAATTGCTATGGTAGCTTACAGAATGGTTGCCACACACTCGCAAAAAAATGCAACGGGCTTTCACGGCATAAATGCCCGTACCGGGCACATATTCCATGATCCCATTGACATTTTCTTTTGAGGCGTGGCAAATACAAAATCAGCAACAGACGGTTGCACCGCACATTGACAACTACATACAAAAAACAAAAAGGAGAAGGAGGAACAGATAAGTGGACATCGAAATTATTTCTGTAGAGATTAAAAAAGGAATTGTAATGATCACAGGCATTGATGTGTCTGATGAAAACCTCCGGCGCATGGAGCGTATGAAAGACGATGGGATGCAAACAGAAGTAATCTTTTGTTTCGACAGCCATCAATCGAAAGATCTACAATATCTTTATAACTGGCTTAAACGCCAAAAGGCAGCTAAAGGAGCAACTACATGGGGAGAAGCACTTCATAAAACGATAGGAACAATTACCGTTATTGCAAAAAAATATAGGAGCTGGGAATAACCAGCTCCGCTTTTTATTTATGAAAGGAGAATTGATTATGAAACAAGATAAATTCATGGAAGAAGTAAAAGAAATAATAAAAGCAGATATACTGAAAATGGTTTTGCCGCGTCTGATCCCGGAACGGGATATCAAGCAGGACAAGTCGATCTTGGTGCACCGTTTCCTTGATTTAGGCATTATTTATGAGATAAAAATTGAAAATGTTTCTTTCGTTATTTTGCATGAAATGTTAGAAGATTTAAACATTTCTGCAGAAGAAGTTCAGTTTGCGGCTATTGCAAATATGAAAAAACAGGCAAAGATTCAAACGATGAGGGAAATTCTTTCAGAACATTTTTTAGAAACGGAGGTTTCGCCTCAAAAAGAAAGTTCGGCAGAAATGTATGTTGTGTCTGCAGGAGATGATTTAATAACGGGAAAGCTTTCAAATGGAGCAGCCGCAATTCTCTCAAGAAGCATCCGAAAACAGATTGTAAAAAGAATGGGAGGAAATGCTTATCTCCTGCCCTCTTCCATAGAAGAATTTATCGTTTGTCCGGAAATAAAAGGAGAAGAGAAAGAATTGCTTAAAATGGTGTATTCCATTAATCATTCTGATATCATTCCAGATTCTCTCTTTTTAAGTAATAGCATTTATTATCTGGAAGAAAATGGAGATATCCGAGTAATTACATCTGAAAAAATGAAGCCATGAATCAGTATGAATTGATTTTAAAAGAAGGGCGTCCCGAACTGTTGTTGCAGGGGACGCCCCTTGCAGGAAAAACATTTGTTTGTAATCCAATAGATGCAGCAAATTTAAGCAGAAAGGTTTTTTTGTTGGATGTGCAGGCGGAAGAACATTTGTGTTTTTTTGCTTTAAATATAAAAGGAGAAGTTTTAGGAACATTTGAGATCGCTCATGGAACTGCATCCGGTTGCATGGTAACTCCGCGGGAATTTTTAATCAGGCTGCTACTTGTGGGTGCAACCCAGTTTATAGCAGTGCATAACCATCCATCAAAAGATCCAAAACCCTCTCATGAGGACTGGAAGTTTACTGAAAGACTTTTTGAAGCATCAGATCTGATCGGGATTGAGCTTTTGGATCATGTCATCGTAGGTGGAGAGAATCAATATTCTATGCGGGAAAATGATTGTACTATATGGAAAAGGAGAAAATGATTATGAGAAAATTAAAAGAAAGAGAAGCAGGTATTAACCAGTGTTTGAAAGGAAGAATGAAAGTCAGGGTTATAACTAAGGTGATCAATAATCGAACACTGGAAGGATATGTTTTAGAAGTGGAGGATGAAAACTTTCACCCGGTTGTGTACGAAGAAAAAAAATGGGAAGATATGACGGATCAGGAAGTAGCAGAACTTCTTTATCAGTTTAGAATGAACAATTCAATTCATGAAAATTATTCGTTATTATTTAATCCGAAAGCTTCGACAGAAGAGATTCGATCGAAAATCCGTCCGATGCTGATGTCTGAAGATCGGGTGAATGAGCTGGAAACACAGGGGATAATTACAGATCAGAAAGAAGGTTTTACCGTTTTATATGTTGTGTTTGTGCCGGAAGATGGAAAAGAAGGGGTTGACATATCGATTCGATTGACAAGTGCGCTGCTCTCCTATTATAAATTAAAACGGGAAGAAATTGAACGGATCGCATTTGATCAAATTGAAAAAGAAGTAGTCATTGAATCGGTTTCCCCAAAAGTAGGAAAATTATATGGACGGGGGTATGGCTCTTCTGCTCTACTATGCGATTCTGTTAAAAAAGAAATCCAAGAACGTTTTGGAGAGGGATGTTGCTTGTTGCCTGTATCCATAGATATAACGATTATCCTTTCAAATGATTTTGCAAAACAGACGGAATTTTTAAAAATTTTAGCAAAAAGCATTTCTCTTTCCATAGATGAATGTAATCAGTTAAGTCAAATTCCTTATGTTTTAAAAGGAGGAAGGTTGAAGGCGTTGTAAGATATTGACAGTTTGGTAAATTTTTTTATAAATTTACCAAACTGTTTGCATCAGATAAAAAAATCCGTATAATAAAAGAAAAAGGAGTGATAGGTATGAAAGCGACTTTGAAGGAAAATGAAGAGAAAATCGTATCTGTTTCTGAATTAAATAATGGAGGGGCAGGAAAAATTTTTCTGGATCTTCAAAAGAATAATAGTGAATATATTATCCTGAAAAACGACCGTCCGGCGGCAGTGCTGCTTTCAATGGATAAATATGAGAAGTTAGCTGAAAAATCGGAAAAGCTGGATGCTCTAATGGAGGTTGTGGAAAACACTGAACTTTTACTTCTTGCAAATCAAGCTGAAATGTCACCAACAGTTCCTTTTGAAGAAATTTTAAAAAAAGAGGGAATTACTGAAGAAGAGTTGGAGAAACTTTCAGAAAGTGTGGATCTGGCATGAGGTGGGAGATACAGATGACAAAAGAAGCAATAAAACAATATGATAAACTGGAAGGAAGTGTAAGGAAACAAGTTCTTTCTGGAATTTGGAAAGTATCGCAATCTCCGCTTCCTGCGCCGGAAGGTTTTGGAAAGCCATTAGGGAATAAAGGCGGTGAAAATCTGACAGGATTTTTTAAGATCAAATATCGGGGAATCGGAATCCGAGTGGTATATACTTTAGTGAAAGAAAAAAAGATTATGAATATAGTAGTCATATCTGAACGAAATGCTGCCGCTTGTTACAAACAGGCGGCAGCATTATATTATAAATACGGAGATGAATTGTTTCAGAAAGGGATTGAAGAGTGAGCGGAGGAAGAAAAGACCTCTGTTTTTTTATTGCCTAAAATAGAAAAATGATCTGGTTCTATCAGCTTCCCACCCCAACTCCCCTATCCCCTCTTTCGCCCCCAAAGAGGGGAACTGTTTTTTTAGAAAAACTATCAATTTGTTATAATTAAAAAGAAGGTGCTATAAATAGCACCTTCAAAAAATGTCGGAAACGACAAAATAAAAGGCGCTTTACAGCGCCTAACTATGCTCCCTGTGTTTTTGGTTTGTGTGGAAGGAGCATGATATAAGGAAATAATCCTTATGAATTTATAATATCAAACAAAATAAAACTATGCAAGAAAATTTGATCCGGCATTTTCTTCCTTTGGAAAGCGGGGCATTGAAACTAATTTTAACGGAGTAAAATGCAGGAGAAGATATTTATGAACTACGGTGAAAATAAATGGTGACGGAAATAATGTCCCACCCAAACCCCTGAAAGTCCCCTTTCCCTGCTTGCGCGCCCAAAGGGGACGAACGCCGGATACGGCGAAAGAAAAAGAGCATAAGGCGCTTTTGACATCAATTAAAAATTGATGCTCTGGCAAAGCCAGAGAAATCGCATTTTTTATAAAAAAAATATGACGTCAATTAAAATTAATAATATATAATATATACTTAATATTATATATTATTATTGAAATGCATAGCGATAAATGTTAGACTTAATCAAAAAACAGGAGGTATGTTATGCCGGGAAATTATAGTATACAGGTTCGGAATATTGATGAATATACTTTTAATAAATTAAATGAAATGGCTGAAAAGGCCGGAATGACCAGAGAAGGTTATTTAAGAAAAATGTTGAGTAATTATGCATTATCAGAAGAAATAAAAAAGGTAGAGGATAAATATACAATACTGGTTAAGAATCTTGTAGAGTATATACAGATGCAGGGGGAGATCATTGAACAGAATACTGTGGTTTTAGAAGAATTAAAGGAGATGCTGAATGTATAAATATTTTGAAATTTCTGAAGATAATTTAAAATTTATTAATGAATTTAAGGCGGAGCAGGGAATTAAAAGTGATAAAGAAGCTTTTAATAAAATCATTGAACTGTATAGAGATTCTACTGCTGAAGATAAAAATAAAAAAATGATAGATGAAATTATGCAGCGCTTCCATGAAAGCTACGGAATAATTTATACAAAATTGTTGGCTGGATCGGTAAAAATGGAATCAATGATTCAAATTTTGGTTGATGTAGCAAATACGTTATTATTAAGTCAGGGGATTGATAAATGCATTCTGAAAGATATATTAGCTTCAGAAGTAATTACTCAATCCGAAGATTATCATAAATATAAAGTTGCAAAGGCAAAACAGAAAAAAGATACAAGGTGCTATAAATAGCACCTGCTAAAAGGAGAAATATGATAAAGGCTGGAGTTGTTGCCGTGAACCGTTTTGTGCGTTCCGGAAGTAGGGAGTTTGCAAGTTATATCGATTACCTTGATCGCAATGAAGCAGTAAGAAATGAGAATTTTAAAGATTTCAATTTATTTAATGATTATATGGATCAGCCAGAAAAATCAACTGGGATTTTTACTGATAAAAAATCAATTTTAACAGATGCAGATAAAAAAAATTTGAAAAATTTATTTCAGATAGCTTATGAAAATCATTCTCTCATGTGGCAGACTGTTATTTCTTTTGATAATAAATGGTTACAGGAGCATGGGGTATATAATGCAAAAACAGGTGTACTTGATGAAGAAAAAATGAAAGAGTTGACAAGAGGAGCTGTAAACTCTCTTTTAGAAAGTGAAAATCTTTCTAATGCGGTCTGGACAGCATCGTTCCATTTCAATACGGACAATATTCATGTTCATGTGGCAACTGTAGAACCACAGCCGATGCGGAAGCAAAAAGAATATATTCAGTATCAATATATAGGGAATCCGGAAGGAGAGTATGTCAAACTGAGCAATGGTGAATTTGTAAAAAGTAATAGCCGAAATTATTTAAACCGTTATGGAGTACCATTGTTAAGATATGACCGAGTTCCGATTTATGAGAATGGGAAGATATTAAGAAAAAAAGAATACGTGGGTAGATTCAAATTAAGTAATCTGAACGCAGCCAAAAAATATATTGCAGATCAGATTTCTGTGGATAAAGAAAATAACATTCTGATCAATCGGATCATAAGGAATCAAATTGTTAAATCAAAAAAACAAATTAATATTTTTGAAGATCATGATATGGCAAAGCAGTTTATTAAATTGCATAAAGAGCTTCCTCGAAATGTAGATCGAGGGCTTTGGAAATATAATAGTAATGTTATGAAACCCTTAAGGCAAGAAATCGATAAATTATCAGATATTTATATGCAGAAGTATCATGCAGCGGATCTGCTTGAACTAAAAAAACTTCTTATAAAACAATCATCAGTTTTTCATGAAGCATATGGAGATACTGGAAGAGACTTTTATGAGAACAAGATGCAAGAACTTCATGAACGTTTGGGAAATGCTATTCTAAATGAATTGAGATCTTATGATAAAAATACGACTATACCAATGGAAATAGATGACAATCTAAATTTAAACGAAGAGATAGAAATGGAGATAGATGACAATCTAAATTTAAACGAAGAGGTAGAAATGGAGATAGATGACAACCTAAATTTAAACGAAAAAGTAGAAATGGAGATAGATGACAACCTAGATTTAAACGAAAAGGTAGAAATGGAAACAAAGTTTGAGACGGAAAGTGCAGATCAGGAAGCATACAGAATATCAGATTTTTCCTTTAGAGAGACTGGGAAAAATAGATATGCAAGAAGAAAACGTGTTGTATCAGAAAAAGGATATTTCATAGAGTGGAATAATGATTTTAAAGACGCGCGCGAAAAGATTTATGGAAAAAAGAAAAACTATAAAAAAGCTTTTGAAATACTACTGGAACAATCAGATACTAATATTTTAGCCACGTATGAGTTAGGTAATATTTATAAATACGGAAGGGGTGTGGATATTGATTTAGAAACATCAGAGACATTTTTTCAAAAGGCTTTTGAAATGTTTCAGGATCTTGAAGCATCAATAGAGTATGAGAATCCGGACCACGAATTTTTAAAAGAATATGTCAATTACCGGATTGGAAAACATTTTGATTATGGACTAGGGGTTGATCAAGATTATGATAAGGCAAAAAAATTCTATGAAAAATCCGAAAGTGCCCTTTCAGACTTTAGTTTGGGAAATCTTTATTTTTGTGGGAATGGAGTTGAAAAAGATCTGAAAAGAGCATTTCAATATTACATGAAATCTGATATAAAAAAAAGAGACAACGGATATGTTCAGTATAAAATTGCCACGATGTATGAAAAGGGAATGGGAATCAAAGAAAATAGCGATAAGGCTGAAAAATATTATCATATGGCTTTTAAATCCTTTAATCAAATGTTAAAAGAATCAGAAGACGATAACATTCAATACCGAGTGGGAATGATGCTGATTAATGGGAAAGGAGTAGAAAAAGATTTAAAAAAAGGAATAGAGTTTCTGGAAGCATCAGCAGAAAATGGAAATCCAAATGCCCAATACCAGATTGCAAAAATATATCTTGATTCGGGAGAAGGAGATCCTGTCAAAATTAATGCAGCAATAAAATATTTAGAAAATGTGGCAAATAAAGGGAAAAATAGTATGGCACATTATCAGTTAGGAAAGCTGTATATAGATAAACAGTTTCTTTATTTTAATGCTAAGAAGGGAATAGAACATCTTCAAATTGCCGCCGATCAGAATAATGAATATGCACAATTCCGATTAGGTATTTTGTATTTGCAAGGAAGAATTGTTACGAGAAACTTACGCATAGCAGAGAAATATTTAACCCAATCTGCAGAAAATGGGAATGAGTATGCTGCTGATGTATTAAAACAATTAAAAGAAAATCGTTTCAAATTAAAAGGGAAACCTTATGTGATGCGATCACTGAAGGTTTCTATTGGAAATTTGAAATCAATATTAAAGAATGAAAAAGAAAAAGCGCTTAATATGAAAATCTATAGGGAGAATGAGTGGAATGCAGAAATGAAAGCTAAGAAAGAGCGGGAATCCGAGGTGCTATAAATAGCACCACTGGTGTATTGATAGGTGAGTTTTCAGAATTTCATAAGTATGCGGAAGGAATAATGGAAAAACAGATGGTAGGTCAAGTTGAGCATTACCAAAAGATCAATAAGCTTACAGACGATTTGAGAGAATTTCGTCATGATTATAAAAATCATATGATATGTTTGCAGGCAACGCTTGAGAAAAGACAGCTTGATGAAGCACTTGACTATGTAAAAAGTATAACCAAGCAGAAGATAATTGATGCAAATAAGTTTTCAAGCGGAAATCAGATCGCTGATTCGATACTTTCGGAGAAAAGCGAATCAGCCGCAAATATCGGCACTCAGATTCAATTCAGCGGTTTTATTTCCGATGAGATTCCTGCAGTCGATCTATGTACAATGCTTTCCAACGCTTTGGATAATGCTATCGAGGCTTGTGAAAAACTCAGCTTAACCGATTCGGCTGTTATAACGGTGAAATGTGCTGTTGTACAGAATGTTCAGGTGATTAAATTATCAAATCCAAATCCAGACAACAAAAATTCCACAGAAACCTCTAAGCTCGACAAAGATAATCACGGCTTTGGGTTATACAACATTCGCAGGACTGTCGAAAAGCTTGGCGGAGAGATGAGAATACCAAAGCAGTTCCCGGAGTTTGTTCTGGAATTGGAGTTTCCAATCAAATGATAAAAGCCGTTGTATGGTTATGATGACATACAACAGCTTTGTAATAGCTCCTATTCGGTTCATTTTTATTTTTCTTCGTTAATGGTATAACGCAAGCGCATACTCGGCGAGATAGTTGTATTGTCCGTTTTTGAACGTTGCATAGATCTGCGAGGTCAGCTTATCGGGGCGGCATTTGAGATACCCCAGTTCGCTCACTTCTTTCAGATATTCTTCTTTTCGCTTATGCGGAACAGCAGGAAGAGGTTCAACGCCGTTCTTCGCTTTCAGACATTCGTTCCAGTCCTTAAACTCAGGCGAAAGTCGTTTAACGTTTGGATATCCGTTCTCCGCAAGAATATCTTTTAATCGGTCAACAGCCTCAATTCCTCCCTCATCGTTATCTACACACAATATTATTTCATTCAGATTGGAATGGCTCTTCAACCCCGTTAAAACGGCATTTTCATACACTCCGTTCATTGCGATGTAGCTGTGTTTCTGCCAGCCTTTCGGGTACAGCGTTAGAAAACTCATCATATCGATGGGAGCCTCAAACACAAACAGCTTTTCCGACTTGCCAAAGTGAGAAAAGCTGTACCGAGTATCCGAACCCTCGCAGGTTATGCGGAATGCATTCCCAAAAGAATTAGTTGAACGCTTGTGAGCCTGACGTGGAACTCCGTTTTCATCAACGCCTACGAACACCGCATTGTGGTGTTCCTTGTCCTCGTAAAGCGTGTGCTGTTTTGCAAAATGCGAGATAATGTTTGGATCAATAAACCGCTGTTTTATGAGGTAGGCATAAACTCTATGCATATTTGCGTTTGCCTCGGGAAGTCTGAACTCTTTCTTTTCTTCCTTTGCAATAGCTTTCGGCGGACTGTGGGACAGCGGAGTGATAGTCTGACCGAGCAGTTCCTGTACCGCCGTCTGAAAGTCCATATCATAGAATTCCTGCATGAATTTTATTGCTCCGCCGCCCACCTGATTTTTATGGTCAAACCACCTTGAACCCGACATTGTGATGCTATCATGCTTGCCCGAACCGTCGTAGTAAATGAGTTTATGCTCTCTGCCGACACGTTCCAGTTTTTCGCCCCGCATACGCAAAAACTCCGCTAAATCTACGGAGTTTGCCATTACTTTTTGTTCTTCTGTAAATGGGATATATGGCATAACTACACCAACCTTTAATACTTGACATTTTCCGCAAGCTTACCCATAAGCTGCGAAAAGCTCTGCCTTTCCATCATATCCGAGCTGAGAAATGCCCCCGAAACAACAGTAAGCTTGTTCTCGTTCAGCACAGCGTAGGTTTCTGCGTAACCGAACTGCGTCGCCATACCGTCAGACTTCTGAACAGAGACGTAACGCTGATACTTGCCCTTTGATACAACGCTGCTTGTCATTCTGTAATTGGACACAAAATCGTCCTCAGTGATACCGCTCATCTGTGCGGAGGTCTGTCCAAAGTAGTAATCTCCGAAGTTTTCAAGGATATATTCCATATCGTGATCAAGCTGAGCCTGCGATAGATCGACGCACATAACATCAATAGTTCCTCCGCCGTTTGTGCCTTTGAGCGTTATCTTCTGCACACCATTTGAATTATCAGTTTCATTATCAAAAGAACAGCCTTTCATTGCCTCTGTTACCAATGTGCTTGTGTCAACAAAGCATATATTTGAGTCGAAAAACTCGGCAATAAAGGTATCATGTTTTACCTGTTCTTCATCGACGGTACTTTCAGCCTCCGAAGAGGCAGCCGCACTTACTGTCGGTGCGGCTGTTGTGACCGTTGTCTGCTCGGCTTTGAAGGGCGGCGAGATATTTCCGCAGCCTGTAAGGATCACCGCAGACAGTGCGGCGAGTATAGGAATATTCTTCATTTGTCATACCTCCTTACACAATGGACCAGATATACAGCGGAGCGGTAAGGGTGAATATGAGGCAGGCGAAGATCACCGCAACAGGAGTCCATTCTATCTGTCCGTGCTTGCGGTAGTCCATATACATCGCACCTATCTTCACAAACAGCAATACCGCAAGGATAACATCAAGGCACGGAAAAACAACATTGTTCACCACCGACACTATCTGCGATCTGGCTGTGTTCCAAGTGCTTGTGACTGCTCCTGCCACATCGCCCGAGGCGCAGGCGGTTATTGATGTCATTGCCGCAAAGCACATTGCACTTGCAGCTGATGCAATAGCTTTCTTTTTTGACTTTTTTATCTTCATTACACATCTCTCCTTTCATTATTCTTTCTGATTGCAAATATTAAGGACAAAAGCATTACAGATCCGATCATAAGATAGATACATATGCCATTGTCTGATGACACACCTGTGTGAGGGTTGTCTGTTGTGACTGTGTGAGGCGTGTCAGGCAAGCTTGGCTTAGCCTCGTCCACCATTATGACTATGGGCGTACCGTCTTCCGCAATTGCTGCCGCATCTGCATTTTCTACGGTAACATTGCCGTAAACATCGACTGTAAACTTAATGTCCGTTGCAATTACATAGCCGTCGGGAGCGGCGATTTCTTTCAGTGTATAATCTCCGGCAGGAAGCTCAGTTACAATATGATCTGTGCCGTCGGAAGTCCATTCGTCAACAATATTTCCCTCAGAGTCAATGATCTGCATTTTTGCTCCCTTAAGCTCGTTTCCGTAAATATCACGCTTTGAGATCTTAACGGTAATCGGCTTGTTCTCGGCAGTTATCTCAATGACTTCGCCGTCCTCTGAAATGCTTACGGGATAGCTTTCATCGCTTAGAATATATCCCGTGGGAGCTTTTATCTCTCTGACAACATACTCGCCGTAAGGAATGTTTCCAAACTCAAAATATCCCTTTTCATCGGAGATCGCTGTCATTATGGCATTGCTTTCCGTAAACTCTGTACAGTCCGTTCTGAACAGTCCGAACAGAGCATTTTCAAGGGGTTCGCTCTTGTCATCGGTCTTATGTCCCTCTATCCTGCCACGCTTGATAACATTTTCAAACTCTCCGCAGTCGATATCCACGGTCTGAATATCCTGACCCATATACTCGAAAGTCACAAGGTACTTTTCGCCGTTAAGGACATAGTGTTCGTCGGTGGCAATTTCCTGAACATAGTACTTTCCAAACGGAATTTTCTCTGCAATAACAGCAGTCATATTTTCATCAAGCGACACCGCAGAGATCAGCCCGCCGGCAGGGATCAACGTGCCGTTTGAAGCTGTGATATCTTTTGCGGCAAACAGTCCGAAACGAACATTTTTGTACTCTCCGTTACTGCCGATACCGAACAGCTCATCATTCTCCATTGTCTTAGAAAGCCTTATCATTACTCTCTGATATTCATTTTCAAACTCTGTATCCACAGTATCTCTCACCTCAAATTCCTGTCCCGCATATGTCAGTTCTGCTTCTTTAGGTTCGTTATTCAGCACATATCCGTAAGGTGCTTTTATCTCTCTGACCTCATATCTGCCAAGATACAGCGGCTCAGTTTCCCCATAGCCGTTTTCGTCGGTCGTTATTTCAGTCACAACATCGCCTGCGTTGGCTCTGATCGTGCCGTCGG
>OIBN01000147.1_pt1 | contig 46756 bp, 41 predicted proteins | sample 1581031 | NCBI WGS metagenome assembly OIBN01 (sample SAMEA3882531, study PRJEB24775) | human gut metagenome | biome: human-associated habitat; feature: intestine environment; material: feces | place: Netherlands | collected 2009/2010
TTATCCCCCCAGAGGGCTTCACAAAGAGCATCTACGGTAACAATCTTTCCAGCATTACGGGCAAGCGTTTCAAGTAAAGTATGTTCTTTGGCTGTCAGGGAGATAATTTCGCTGCCCTTATGGACTTCGGCCCGGCTGAAATCAATCGTACATCCATCCAAAACAAGCAGCGGTGAATCCTCTTTGTAGGTCCGCCGCAGTACCGCATAGATACGCAGTAACAGTTCCTGCGGCATAAAGGGCTTAGAAATGTAGTCATCTGCACCAAGCCCCAATCCCGATAATTTGTCTGCTGCTTCGTCCTTTGCTGTTAAGAAAATGATCGGCACATTGGTAAAAGTGCGGAAATGTTGCATCAGAGAAAAGCCATCCCCATCCGGCAGCATGACATCCAAAACAATTAAATCGGGAGTTTCCTCTTTTGCGGTCAAAATAGCTTCTTTGACCGTCATTGCGGTAAGGACAGTTTCAAATCCTGCATCTTTCAATATATCTGAAACCATTTTCAATAGTTCCTGTTCATCATCTACCAACAGGAGCCTTTTAGTATGTAAAAAGGAATTATCCATAGCAGTTTCTCCAATCTGATTTTATTTGTTTCTATTATATCATGGGCTGTCCATTCTGCGTTCTTGTTCCTTGAAAAGTAAGGTAAAAGTAAGGACGGGAGAATGTAGATGTCAGGTTGAAGTTGTACCATAGAAGCATCGAAAGGAGATGTTTCTATGGACTATATCATTACAACGGAACAGTTGACCAAGAAATATAAGAACTTCACTTCGGTCAATCATGTTTCGCTTCATATTCGCAAGGGCAGCATTTATGGTTTTCTTGGCCCGAACGGGGCAGGCAAATCCACTACCATGAAAATGCTGTTGGGGTTGACCGACCCCACAAAAGGCAGCTTTACCATTGATGGGAAACAGTTTCCGCAGGATCGGATTGCCATTCTCAAAGAGATCGGCTCTTTCATCGAAGCGCCGTCTTTCTACGCGAATCTCACCGGGCGGGAAAATCTTGACATTATCCGCCGCATTTTGGGACTGCTGAAAGCGGATGTGGAAGATGCTCTGGAACTGGTAGGGCTGACCGAGTTTGGCGACCGGCTGGCAAAACAGTATTCGCTGGGAATGAAGCAACGCTTGGGCCTTGCCGGGGCGCTCTTGGGGCGTCCGCCGATTCTGATTCTGGACGAACCCACAAACGGTCTTGACCCGTCTGGTATCCACGAAATCCGCAATCTGGTAAAATCCTTGCCCAGCCTTTACGACTGCACGGTGCTGATCTCGTCCCATATGCTGTCTGAAATCGAATTGATTGCAGATGACATTGGGATTCTCAACCACGGGCGGCTGCTGTTTGAGGGAAGCATGAATGATCTGCGTCAATACGCCCTGCAATCCGGCTTCGCTGCGGACAATCTGGAAGATGTGTTTCTTTCTATGGTTGAGAAAGATAACATGGACAGAAAGCAGAGGGCAAAATTATGAAAACGCTGGCAATCGAACTTCGGAAAGAAAAGCGAACCGGCGTGATTCCCGTGCTGCTGGCCGTTGGTGTCTTGGGAGCCGCCTACGCATTTGTCAATTTCATTGTGCGGAAAGACACACTTCTGAATCTGCCGCTGGCCCCGATGGATGTCTTGTTGACCCAGCTCTACGGCATGATTATGGTGCTGAATCTGTTCGGTATCGTGGTTGCTACCTGCATGATCTACAACATGGAATTTAAGGGAAGTGCCGTAAAGAAGATGTATATGCTTCCCGTCAGCGTCCCGGCCATGTATCTGTGTAAATTTCTGATTCTGACGGTCATGTTTTTGGTTGCTATCGTGCTGCAAAACCTGGCACTTGCACAGATCGGAATGACGGACTTGCCGGACGGAGCATTTGAGATGGGTACGCTGGTACGCTTTGCCGGATACTCTTTTCTCACATCCATGCCGGTACTGTCGTTTATGCTGCTGATTTCCTCGCGCTTTGAAAATATGTGGGTGCCGCTTGGAATTGGTGTTGCCGGTTTTCTGAGTGGTATGGCCCTTGCAAATTCGGGGCTGACGCTTTTGCTGGTGCATCCTTTTGTGATTATTCTGAAACCAGCAGTAGCCATGAGCGCCCAGCCTGATTCGACGGTTGCCCTTGTCGCTTTGGTGGAAACACTGTTGTTCCTTGCTGTGGGCTTGTGGCTGGCGAAGTACAGACGCTACGAGTAAGGAGGGATAAATAAGAAATGAGCTTTTTGGATTTACTCAAAATCGAGTTTATGAAAGTAAAACGCTCCAAAATCGTACCCCTGATTTTCATTGCACCTTTATTGGTGGTGGTTTCCGGGGTTGCGAGTTTGAGCAACTACTTTACACCGGAATACACCAATGCGTGGCCTGCCATGTTTATTCAAAGTGCGCTTGTTTACGCCTACTATCTGCTTCCATTCAGCATGATCGTGGTTTGCGTGATGATCGCAGGACGAGAAACAGGAAATAACGGGATTCTGAAAATGCTGGCGCTGCCGGTCAGCCGCTGCGCATTATCCATTGCAAAATTCTGTGTGCTTACCTTTTATCTGTTTATGGAGATGGTGGCGTTTCTTGTCGTATTTGTAATCGCTGGGTTGATTGCGACACAGACAATGGAAGTAACAGAAACCCTGCCGATCCTGTATCTTCTGAAATGGTGCTTGGGGCTGTTTCTGACTATGCTGCCGTGCATTGCGGCTATGTGGGCCATCACTGTGCTGTTTGAAAAGCCGCTTCTTTCTGTGGGATTAAATCTGCTGCTTGTGATTCCCGGTGTATTGGTTGCGAATACGCCGCTGTGGATCGCCTACCCGTACTGTTACAGCGGTTATCTCGTTTCCTGCTCTCTCTATGACTTTACAGCAGAAACTTCCGACGCCGCTTTTTCGGTGTTTCCGTTCCTGCCGTGCGCGATTGTAGTGTTTGGCCTGTTTTTCGCGCTGGCTGTCACCCAATTTGGGAAAAAAGAAATGAGGTAAAACTATGGAAAAGAAAAAACTTCAATCAGTTAGTATCGCTGCGCTCATTGTGAGCATCATACCGCTGGCGGCTCTTGCCCCATCGCTTCTGCACCTTTCGCTGTCGGATGGAGTCCGAACCGCTTGGGCCGGAGCCAATATCGTTTTTGTCCTGCTGGGTCTGATCCTTTCGGTGGTATGTGTGCGGAGCAGGGAAAGCCGCAGCATTATCAATATTGTATCAACTGCAATCAGCGTTTTTTGGCTGCTGCTGATGGTGGGAATTGTTGCGCTTGCCATGTTCCTTACTTTCGTTCAGTGAGGAAACGGTTATGCGTAGAATTGGAAAATTTATCGGGCGCGCCAGTTTTCCCTCACGGAAATCTGGCGTTTTTTGTTGCCATTTTTTCGGAGATGACCCAGTTGTCTGCCGGTGCCGGTCTCCGCCTCCATTCGATTCACCCGTCAATCACCCGTGAATCGAAATGGAGGTACATAATGAAGAAAATTAACCTTCGGGAACTTTATCCTGATGTTTATACAACAGACTTTTTTGTAGATGTGACAGAGGAAGTAATGGAGACTATTCGAGCAGCTGAACGTGCGGAGGCTGCGTATGAGCGAAAGATGTATCGTTATAAAGCACAGTATTCTCTGGATTGCGAGAATGGCATTGAAAATGCGGTGCTGTTGAAGCCGCAAACACCGGAGATGCTTCTGGAGGAAAAACAGTTTCAGGAGCAGGTCTATGCCGCTGTGATGAAGCTGCCGGAGAAACAGGCAAAGAGGATTTATGCCCGATACTATCTGGGAATGACGGTAAATGAAATTGCCGAAGTAGAAGGTGTAGACCCAAGCCGTGTCCGAGACAGTATCCGCCGTGGATTAAAGCAGCTTGTAAAATATTTTTGATAAAATTTCATTTGATGCGCCTGTTTTTTGCCTTTTTTGTCAGTGTTAATAAGAAGGACAAGTTTTCCTCCTTCATCAGTACATTGACAATCGAATAGACAGCACAACAGGTACATAAGAGGTATGATTATGCTTATTATGTAGATGAAAAACTCCTGTTCAGATGAAGTTACACTATCTTAGTGACAAACGCAAAGTGCAGGGAGATATTTGATGGCGCATTCCGTAGATGTTTTACCTAATCAAATGTGGCGAGGATGTGGCTGAAAAAAATACGAGCGCCAGAGTTCCCCCTGGCGCTCATTTTATTTTCGCTGTGCGTTTTTTCTGTACTCTAATGGCAACAATCCCGTGCTTTTTCGGAATAATTCTGCAAATCGGCTTGAAGTGGAATAGCCTACTGTTTGGGCAACTTGCCCGACTGTCAGCTCTGTATATGCCAGCAGATATTCTGCTTGGCTCATGCGCCGCTGTTGAACATATTCCGTGATGGTGCAGTCGTAGTATTTCTTAAAACAGCTTTTGAGCTTTGTTGTTCCCATGCAGGCAATCTGTGTTAGCCGTTCCAGAGGAATATCAAAAGCATAGTGATCGCTAAGATAAGCGGCAACTATTTGGAGATTTTCAATATCCTGTTGAGAGAGCTTATGGGCTGGTTTATCAGGATGCTTCTTCTGATATTCCACCACCATTGAAACAGCTTCTGCGACTTTACCCTCATAAAAAAGTTTTGCGGCAATCCCTTCCCCACGATAGTCTTTGATTTCTGTGAGTAACCGTGACATTTCTGGAAAGTCGGAAGTTTGGTCGATCTTCCGAAATGCATCCACAGGATTGATCTGTGCCTCTGGGTACAGTTTTTTCAGGTAGTCCTCATAATATGCCGGTGCAATCTCAATCCCAACCGAACGGATTGGAATATTTTTATGTATCAAAGCCTTGTATGGAGCGTAGCCTCCAATAAATGTTTTGATACAACCGGCAGACAGCCTACGGTATGGAGATAATTCCTCCCCGGAAATAGAGTCATACCGAGTGATACTCAGACATTCCGGCAGGGAACATTCCAACATGAAATCTTCGTGGAAGGAAAAGTTGTGGATTTTAATATCATATAGGTCTTTCTGTCCATAAGTCCAGTAGGAGCCTTCTCCAACTTCGGGAGAAAGTTTCCAGCAGTCACCTAATGCCCCATATTGCTGGTTGTCTGGGTCACGGATAAAACCGTGTTCAATCAGCAACGGTGTATAAAACTGGTCAATAATTTCAGACATGAAAACAGACCGCCTCCTTTTTGCAACGATTAGACGAACTTTTGAAAGGAACAGACGAACATCGCTGGGACCTATTGAATGTTGTTCGATAAATGCGTATTGTATTAGACAGTGGTTAGAACTATCTAACCGAAGAATATCACAAACCACTTGTCGAGTCAAGACAATGAAAGGTAGGAGGTCAAAATGAGTAATCAAGTAAATTCTATGAACAAAGGTCTGACAGTGAAAGACCTTGTAACAACAGGTATTTTTACTGCACTGTTATTTGTTTTTGTATTGGTGGGCGGCGTTTTTTTTGCAACGAATCCTGTACTTACTTTTTTCATGCCGGCAGGAGGTGGGCTGCTTGCTGGCCCCATTTATCTTTTGCTGATTGCAAAAGTACATAAGCGTTGGAGCCTTTCTATAATGGGCGTTATCATGGGTATTATTTGGTTCGTGACCGGTATGCACTGGGCTTTTGCATTGGGCTATCTGATCATGGCGATTGTCGCGGACTTTGTTGCTGGTGCAGGGCAGTACAAAAGCAAAAAACTCAACAGCCTGTCTTATATCCTGTTCTCTCTCGGCGGCACTGGATCGTATATCGTTTTCTTTGCTGACCCCAACGGCTGGGCGCAGACAATGCTGGGTAATGGAACCGAACAGAGCTACATCGACACCATGCAGGCAACCGCTAACACCGGCATTCTGATTGCCATGTTTGCCGCTGCTATCATTACATCTGCGATCAGCGCCTTTGTAGGCTGCAAAATGCTGAAAAAGCAGTTTGAAAAAGCAGGTATTACAGCATGAGCGGTAAACGCCACAAGAAAGAGCTTTGGCTCGACCCACGGGCCAAGCTCTTTCTTATTCTTATGTGTGTTTTATCGTCCATGTTTGCGCCCTCACTTGCATATCAATTTATCCTTGTTATGCTGATTGCGATATTGGGGGCTTTCTTTGGAAAGTGGAAATATGTCATTAAGGCTGTATGCTTTTATGCGGTCATCTGTGCCCTGACAGTTTGGATCATGGCAGAAATGACAGGCACGCTGCGGACAATGTTTATTGCCTTTTTAGGCTTGTTTCATAAGGTCTATGCGTGCGGAACCTTGGCTGGGATTGTTCTGACTACTACAAAAGTCAATGAGTTCCTGTCTGCTATGAACCGTGTCCGCGCACCCAAAAAGTTAGTAATTCCTATGGCAGTTATGCTGCGGTACATTCCAACTATTCAAGAGGACTGGCGCTATATCACAGACGCTATGCGGATGAGAGATGTTTCACCATCTCTGGCGGGCTTTTTAACACATCCGGGCATGACGGTTGAGTGTATTTATGTACCTTTATTGATGGCAGCTTCAAAAGCAGCGGATGATCTTTCTGTTGCTTCTGTCACCCGTGGAATTGAAAATCCCAATCCACGCACCTGCCTTGTCCAGATAAAATGCGGAGCTGCCGATTGGGGCGTCATGGCCGTTGCCGTAGCTTATCTGATTTTTGAATTATGTGTGCGGGGAGGTGTGATCGGTTGATTGAGTTTGAAAATGTATCGTTTTCCTATACAGGACAGGAACATGGCGGGCTGCATGACATCAATTTGAAAATTTCGGACGGAGAATGTGTCCTGTTCTGTGGCCGCAGTGGGTGCGGAAAGACAACGATCACACGGCTGGTGAACGGCTTAATTCCTCAATTTTATCAAGGGGAACTTCATGGCCGTGTGCTGGTAGATGGTCAGGAAATCAGCAATATCCCTATGTATCAGATTGCCGCTAAGGTCGGCTCCGTTTTCCAAAATCCACGGACACAGTTTTTCAATGTGGACACAGACAGCGAGATCGCCTTTGGCATTGAGAACGAGGCTCGTCCTCCACAAGAGCTGATAGAGCGAGTGGAACAGACAGCCGACGATCTGCGTATTCAAAAGCTTCGGAACAGGAATATTTTTGAACTGTCCGGCGGTGAAAAGCAGAAAATCGCCTTCGCTTCTGTTTATGCCATGAACCCACAGATTTATCTATTGGATGAACCATCCTCTAATCTGGATATGACTTCGATCCAGGAACTAAAGGAACATTTGCGGCTGATAAAAAAACAGGGCAAAACAGTTTTGATAGCGGAACATCGTCTGTACTACCTGATGGAGTTGGCTGACCGAATTGTTTATCTGGAAAACGGAGAAATCAAAGGAATATACACCCCGGAAGAATTTCGGCAGCTATCTGAACCTGATCGTGAACACATGGGTCTGCGAGCTGTTGATCTACAGGCGGTATTCCCGCAAAAAGCCCACTTGCCTGCGCCTACCCCTGTATTGGAGCTGCGGAATGTGACGCTCCGTTACAAGAAGCAAACAATTTTGCATGACATTGAGCTATCCGCCGGAAAGGGCGAAGTGATTGGTGTGGTCGGCCACAACGGAGCTGGAAAGACTACATTTTCCCGCGCTCTCTGTGGGCTTCACAAAGACTGCGATGGACAATTTTTGTGGGAAAGCGAGCCGATTGAGCGTAAGGAAAGGCTGAAACGCTCTTACATGGTTATGCAGGATGTGAATTATGAACTTTTCGCTGACAGCGTGGAGGCAGAGTGCTCCTTTGGTATACGCAATCCAGATCAAACACTGGTAAATGCAACTTTGGAGGAATTAGGCCTTACCCAATATCGGGAGCGCCATCCAAACACGCTTTCTGGCGGTCAAAAGCAACGAGTAGCTGTAGCTGTTAGCATGATTTGTGGGAAAGATCTGCTGGTATTCGATGAACCGACCAGCGGCCTTGATTTTGACAGTATGACGCAGGTGGCGGGACTGATCCGCCGGTTGTCCAATATGGGAAAGGTTATTTTCATTGTCACCCACGATTTTGAATTTGTCTGCTGTACCTGCTCCCGTGTCCTGCATTTTGACGAGGGCGAAATGCCCGATGATGTACCAGTTACAATGGATGCCCTCCCGAAATTGAGAGAGCTGTTCTCTGTTTCAGATGGAAAGGAGAGGTGATCTATGAAACAGAAAAAAGAAAACAGAGTAGCTTTGCTGCTCCACTGGGCCGGTGAGCAAAAAATCTGGCTGTTCTTGGCAATTTTTCTGTCGGCGGTCAGCGGCCTTTGCATTATCGTCCCTTACATTGGAATTTACCGGCTGATGGATGCCACATTTAACAATGCCTGCACAAAAGAACTTGTGGTACAGACTGTGGCAATGATTGCCGCCGCTGTCACCCTGCGTTTTGCATTATTCGGCTGTTCCGGCGTGGCAGCCCATAAAGGCGCATACGGCGCACTGTTCAAAGTGCGCTGCATGGTTGCGGAACACATGGCCAGAGCGCCTTTGGGGGCCTTGAATGAACGGCGCACCGGGGATATAAAAACGGTTCTGAATGAAGATATTGAAAAGCTGGAGTTGTTCCTGGCCCATAACCTTCCTGACCTTGTGTGCTATCTGGTTGGGCCGGTAGTCATCTTTATTTACCTGATGACCGTCAATATTCCTCTGGCATTGATTTCCCTGGTTCCGCTGATCCTTGCTGTTGTTGTAATGGGGATGATGTTCCGCAACACGGATGACCTGATGGAACGGGCCAATCGCTCCATTACCACACTGAACTCGGTTATGATTGAGTACATCAGCGGCATGAAATTGATTAAAGCCTATAACATGGGGAGCAAATCGTTTCAAAAGTTTTCAGACGCTATCCAGGAAGAAAACGCCATGTGGAATGAAACTTCCCGGCGCATGGGGCCACCTTATGCGGCCTTTGTTGTTATCATCGAATGTGGGATGTTGCTGATGGTTCCAATCGGCGGAATGTTTTTCCTCAAAGGCTCACTGGCGGCCAGCGCATTTTTGCTGTTCGTCTATGTAGGTTCCATGTATCTGACGGAAATCCGCCCCCTGCAAGAACTGGGGACTAATTTTGCTAATGTACTGAACGCTGTTACCAAGACCAAAGAAATCCTGGATATTCCGATTTATGAGGGTGGAACGGACTTTCCCCAAAATCACGATATTGAACTTCGCAATGTCCGATTTTCCTATGACGGCAAGACCGATGTACTGCAAGGCGTCAACCTCAAAATCAATGACGGGGAACGCGTGGCTCTTGTGGGACAGTCTGGTGCCGGCAAAAGCACTGTGATTGAACTGATCTCCCGCTTCTATGATGTGCAGGAGGGCGAAGTGCTGATTGGTGGAAAAAATGTCAAGGAGCTTGACTACGATACCATTCTGAAAAATGTAGCCATCGTATTTCAAAAGACATTCCTGACCCGTGACAGCGTTTTAGAAAATATCCGAATGGGCAGCAACGCCACTCTGGAAGAAGTGCGGGCTGCTGCAAAAGAGGCGCAGATTGACGATTTTATCATGTCCTTGCCAGATGGATATGACACGAAAGTGGGCAGCTTTGGCTCTCGCTTCTCCGGCGGTGAAAAACAGCGGATTGCGATTGCCCGCGCAATTCTGAAAAATGCACCTATCTTAATTTTGGACGAGGCCACAAGTGCCTCTGACCCGGAAAATCAGATGGAGATTGATAAAGCTATTCAAAATCTATGCAAAGGCAAAACAGTCATTGTAGTAGCACACCGTTTGAGTGCTTTGAAAATGTGCAACCGGGTGGCTGTGGTGGAAAATCATACAATTACCAGCGTTGGCACCCATGAGGAAGTTCGGAAGAACAACGCCTACTATCGAAATGCGTGGAAAGACTACGAGACAGCCCGGAATATCACTTATCAGTTGGAGGGAGGCGAGCAGCATGAATGAGCATGATGTATTGAAAAAAAACCGCAATTTCTATATTGGTGTCGGCGGAACCGTTCTGGAAGGACTTCTCTCCGGCAGCCTGTTTATGCTGCTTTACTCTGTTATGCAGTTTTTGTGGTCGGGTCAATTTGACATGAACCGCGTTCTGGCTCTGACCGGTATTATTGCAGTGGTTTTTCTTCTCCGTATCCTGATTTACAGCTACGGTTATACCAAAGCGCAGATTGGCGGTGCGGAGGTCAGTAAGAATATTCGGCTTTTTATGGGTGACCATTTGAAGCGCATCCCACTGTCCCGCTTTACGCAGGGACAGACCGGCGATTATATCAACACCATCACAAGCGATGTAAACAACTACGAAAAAATCCTGACCCATAAAGTCGGAGATTTGGCAAAGAATTTTGCCCTGTCATTGATGTTGATTGTCTTTGTTGTGACGCTTTATGTTCCAGCTGGAATTATCCTGCTGATAGCAGACCTTCTTTTAATCCCCGGCCTGTGGCTTTCTTTCCGCATGGTACGGAAATATGGAAAAGAAAAGAACGATATTTGTGCGGAGAACGTCAGCAGCATTGTTGAATATGTTTCTGGTATTCAGACTTTCCGAGCTTATGGTGTAGGCGGTATGAAGAACAAAACCGTTATCAACGCCATGCGGGAGTTTTGCCGGATCAGCTTTATATACGAAGCAAAGGTGCTTCCCATTGGTGCGGGCTTTGGCATTTTAAGTTGGCTGTCCTGTCCGCTGGTTATCTGGTTGTCCTATGCACCTTGGATCGCAGGGACACTGAACACAGTAGACTACCTTTTGATTTGTATGTTACCCCTGTTTTGTGCAAAGTTGGCTAACTCGATTTTTGTAGACCTCACCAGTTATAAGAACCTGATGATCTCGAAAAACAAAATCTTGGGTGTAATGAATGAGCCGGAGGAAACTGGAAGCATGGAACCGCTTCACACAGCTACCCATGAAATCACATTTGACAATGTAGATTTTGCATATGTTCCCGGTGAACCGGTACTAAAACACGCCACCTTTACGGTACCAGATCAAAAGCTCACGGCCATTGTCGGAGACTCTGGCTCCGGCAAATCTACCATTTTGAACCTGATTGCAAAATATTATGAAGCAACGAGCGGGACGATTTCGATTGGCGGTAAACCCATTAACCATATTGCCGCAGAGCGTGTACTGGAACAAGTTTCTATGGTAGATCAGGATGTATTTCTCTTTGACGATACCATCCGGGATAATATCCGGCACGCCCGCCCCAATGCCACGGACGAGGAAATCGAGGCCGCCTGCCGGGAGGCCAACTGTGACGGCTTCATCCGTAAGATGGAAAAGGGATACGATACGCCGACTGGCGAGAACGGAAACCTTCTCTCTGGCGGTGAGCGTCAGCGGATTTCAATCGCCCGCGCTATCCTGAAAAACAGCCCGATCCTGCTTTTGGATGAAGCAACAGCATCTCTTGACATTGAAAATGAGCTTGCCGTAAAGCAGGCCATCGCCAATCTGCTAAAAGAAAAAAAGACAGTGGTAATGATTGCTCATACCCTTTCCATTGTCAAAAATGCAGATCAAATCCTTGTGGTATCTGGCGGAAAGATTGCTGAAGCCGGTACTCACGATGAATTGCTGGCTAAAGGCGGAAAGTATGCGGCCATGTGGAACGCCGAACAGAAATTATCTGCATAAGGGAGGTCTTAATGAAACTTCATGCGTCCGGAGAGGATTATCTGGAGGCTGTGCTGGTTCTTCAAAAGAATCACGGTGCTGTCCGCTCTATTGATGTTGCACGGCGTGTTGGAGTTTCAAAAGCCAGTGTAAGCTATGCGGTGTCGGCTTTGCGTGAAGGGGGCTTTTTAACGGTAGATAGTGATTACGTTTTGCATTTGACCGAAACAGGCCGGAATGTTGCCGAAAAAATTTATGAGCGGCATCAGTTCTTTACAGAGCAATTTATCGCAGCTGGCGTTGACCCTGAAATTGCAGAGCGAGATGCTTGCCGGATTGAACACGCCATCAGTCAGGACACCTTTGAAAAGATCCGGGATGCACACAAACAGGAAAAATAGGATACTAATGCCCGTCGTTCCAACTGTGCGGACAAGAGCAGCCAGTGGGGAAAATATAAGCCCACTGGCTGCTCTACATGAAAGACAATCATCGGCCCTTTTGTTTTCCCCTGTACATCACTTCAGCTTATCTGCGCTCATGCACAGGTCTATGTACCGTTGCGACTCTTCTTCACCCTTTCCTGCAAAGTAATCAAGAACGCACTTGGCAACGGTCTGCGGCGCTCTATCGTGGAACACGATTCCATCCAGACTGATGTCCATTTCTTCTGAGATCAGCGCAACCGTTTCAAATTTCGGATTGCTCTTGCACTTTTCAATCTCAATGACAGTTCGGGTACACATATTAAGCCGTTCCGCTAATTCGCGCTGCGTGATCTTTTTCTGCTCCCGCTTTTCGCGAAGCTTTTGGGCGAACAGGTCAAGAAAGTTCATTGTAAATCACCTCTACTACATTGTAGAGTGAGCCTCAATTCACTTAAATACACATGAAGCTCACATTGAATGAGCCGCAAATCACATTCAGCGAATTGGAGGTATTTTTATGATGTCACGGATGAACAGGAGATACTGCTAAGGCCGCTCGCGGTCATGTAAAAAAGCATAAGCACCGATTAGCCGTCCACTTCAAAAAGCACGCGGCTATCCCCCAGACGAGCTGCACTCACGAAAGCGAGTTGCAGCTCTCTTTTTATGCGGTTTGGTTCATCCGTGATTTAGCCCCTCCCGGTACAGTATTCGTTACTCATGTTTTCACTCGCACGCAAGGCGCTCGTTCAGGTCATCATGCCTGTTCGAGCGCCTTTTTACGTTTTCCTGTCGGCTGTCGTTCTCCGCCGGTGTTGGTCTGGTTCACCACTCACCCAACACCGAAACGGAGGACATATTATGTTTAACAGAAAGAGCAGCTATGCGCTGAACAAGAAAGACCCCAACGCTATCGTTTACATGGATGCCAACGAAGCCATCATCCGCCTGACCCGCGAGGACTTTGCCAGCGAGGAAGAATTTCTGAAATGGAAGTCCCTGTCGGATGCAGACTATCATGCTTCCGAGAAAGAGGATCATGTCTACGCTAATCATACCCTTGCACTGGACGAGCTTTCCGAGGAAGCAGCATCTATTCCCGCTGCGGATGTCTGCATGGAGCAGGCGCATGACCGGGTGGCGGAAATCCGCCGTAGCACCCAAAAGGTTACGCAAATCAGGAAGCACCTGACGGACACTCAGTTCCGCAGGATGTGGATGTATTTTGTGGATGGAATGACGATTGACGAGATTGGAAAAGTCGAAGGCGTGTCGCATCAGGCTATTTCTCTCAACATTACAGCAGCAATCAGAAAAATCAAAAAATATTTCTGAGGTTTTTCAAAAACACCTTGCAAAAGTGGCCCAAAATCGGCGATAGGTGAAGGGACATTCTCCACGAAGCCTTTCGTTGAACGTTGAAAACTGAATAGACCATGATGCAGGCACAAAACCCGCGTGATAGCGGCATAAGGTGCGCCGCCACGACGATGGCTTCAAGGAGGCGATTCCGGAAAAGCCATCCGAGCGATCTACGCAGCCTTAGACCCGATTCGGCAAATCGGGCGCGATGACAGCGCGGCGGATAATGAAACTTGCTCACGCCCTCCCACAGACTTGAGGGGGAACCCTGCGGTATGCGCCAGCCCTTTGAGGCAGCGGTATCGTGGAGTTATGACAGCCCTGCCAAGGGCGGCCTGCATCATGCCCACTATCCGGGGCGCGTGGCAAATAGGATAGATTTTCTCAAATGGACAAGCAGAGCGGCTGCGCCGGTATTCGCCATTATGTTATGTGGCTCCAATTCTGCCCGCGCAGCCGCCTCTCAAAGTCAGATACCATGCGCTGACGGGCTTTCCCATCAGCGCATTCATGTGACCTTGAGGAAACCCACCAAACCGAGAAAGGAGATCGCCATGATGCAGCCAACGCCAAACGAATCCCGAATCCACACGGATGAGCTGGTGGACATCCGGGAAGTATCTGTTGACAAAAATCTTCCCAAGGAAGAACGCATTGCCGCCTTTATCCGCCAGATCAAAAATCCCTACCGCTTCCGCTGCGGCGATTTCGTGGTAAACGCCTGCTTTGCCGGGAACGGTGTTACGTTGGAGGAATGTCTGCAAGGCATTTTGCGCTGAGCGACATCCTCGCTTTTTTCCGCAGAGAGTGCTATGATCGGTGTGGAAAAGGATGAAAACCTAATAGCCAGATAACCACTCTTTTCATGCGGGAGCAGTCCGGGAGAAAGGAGTGCTTTTTCATGCCTAAATACAAAGCAACCGCTTATATCCGCCTGTCCTACACCGACGATCATTCCAGCGAAAGCGACAGCGTTTCCAATCAGCGCAAGCTCATTGAAAACTTTGTAGAGCGCAACCCGGATATTGAGGTCGTTTCCGAAAAGATCGACGATGGATACAGCGGCATCATCTTTGACCGCCCTGCGTTCAAGGAAATGATGCAGGATGTCACCGATGGCAATATCAACTGCGTCATCGTAAAAGACCTCTCCCGCTTAGGGCGCGAGTACATCGAAACTGGCCGGTATCTGCGCCGGGTATTCCCGGCCTACGGGGTGCGCTTCATCGCTATCACCGACAGCATCGACACCGCCCACGACAGCGGCGATGATCTGACCGTATCGGTCAAGAACATTATGAACGAAGCCTACTGCCGGGACATTTCCATCAAGACCCGCACCTCTCTGGACGTGAAGCGGCGCAACGGCGATTTCGTCGGTGCGTTCCCGGTGTACGGCTACATGAAAGCCGAGGACAACAAGAATTTGCTCGTCCCTGACCCCTACGCCGCCCGCGTTGTCTGCGACATCTTCCGTATGCGGCTGGAGGGCGCAAGCGCCTCCAAGATTGCATCAGAGCTGAACCGGCTGGGTATCCTCTCCCCGCTGGCGTACAAGAAGAACAACGGTCTGCCCTACGCGAAAAAGGGCTATGCGGACAAGGCTGACTGCAAGTGGTCGGCCACCACCATCATCCGCATCTTGCAGGACGAAACCTACACCGGAACGCTGGTGCAGGGCAAACAGGGTACGCCGCATTACAAGATCAAGCAGATGGAGCAGCGCCCCGCCTCCGAGTGGGTGCGTGTCCCGGATGCCCACGAAGCATTGATCGCCCGTCAGGATTTTGATCTGGTGCAGCGCATCAAGGGGCTGGATACCCGCACTTCTCCCAACGAGGACACGGTGTACCTGTTCTCCGGTATTCTGATCTGCGGGTGCTGCGGAAGCCGCATGACCCGCAAGACCAACCGTGCGAACGGCAAGGAGTACCACTACTATTATTGTCCTACCGGCAAGAAAAAGGGCTGCGCCCATCCGGTCATGCTGAAAGAAAGCAGCCTGATCGACTGTGTGCGGGACAGCCTGAAAGCCTATATTGGCAACATTGCCTCTCTGAAGGCGCTGCTTTCTGGCATTGACCAGTCCAGCATCAATCAGGCGCTTGCCAAGGAATACAGCGACCACATCACCGACAACGAGCGCCGGTTGGAGCAGGTGCTGGAGTTCAAGGCACGGCTCTATGAAAGCCTTGTGGGAGGTATGCTTACCAAGGAGGAATACGCCTCCTACAAAGCCAAGTACACCAAGCAGGCCGAGGACATCCGCGAGAGCGTCCGCGTTCTCAAGGAAAAGCTCACGGAGGTGCTGGAAAACCGGAGTGAGCGCAACCGCTGGATTTCACAGTTTACGCAGTTCTCCACGCTGGAAACCTTAGACCGCAGGGCACTCATTCACATGGTACAGAGCATCCGCGTCCGAGGCAAAAAGGAGCTGGATATTACCTTTACCCATGAGGACGAATACAAAAAGGCGTTGCAGCTTCTGGCGCTGGCAGCGCAGCAGAAAGATTACGAACAGAGAAAGGTGGGCTGAGCATGGCGAGAAAAAGCAGGAAAGAAACGGCTGCGGTAGCCGTGCAGGAGGCCGACGCCGCTTGCCGCGCCGCGATCTACGTCCGCCTTTCTGTGGAGGATACCCACACGCACAGCGTATCCATTGAAACCCAGCAGATGATTATTGCCCGCTATCTGGAGCAGTACCCGGAGATCAGCGTATACGATACCTATATCGACAACGGCGCGACCGGGACAAACTTCCACCGTCCGGGCTTTCAGCAGATGCTCTCGGATATTGAGGCCGGTCACGTCAACTGCGTCATTGTGAAAGACCTCTCCCGTTTGGGCCGAAACACCATTGACACCGGCTATTACATCGAGCAGTATTTCCGCATCCGCAACATCCGCTTTATTGCGGTCAATGAAAACTTCGACACCGCCGCCCCGGAGGACGCTCATTCCGGTATCATCATTCCGCTGCGGAACATGATAAACGAAGCCTACGCTTTGGACATCGGGCGCAAGATCAGGGCGCAGCAGCGGCAGGCCATGAAGGACGGCAAGTTCATCGGTGCGCGTACTCCCTACGGCTACCTGAAAGCGGAGGACGATTGCCACCAGCTTATCATCGACCCCGTTGCCGCCGTTGTGGTACAGCGGATGTTCCGGTGGGCTTCTGAGGGCGCTGGCCTGAATACCATTGCCGTGCGGCTGAATGAAGCAGGCATTCTTACCCCCAGCCACTACAAGAAGATGCAGGGCAAGATCACCCACGAAAATTTGCTCGGCAGCGGCAAGTGGCAGACCCGGACAGTCGGCGTCATTCTCCGCTCCGAGGTCTACACCGGAGATCTCGTTCAGGGGCAAACCAAAACCGTGGATCACCGGCAGGTCAAGGCCGATGCCGAGGAATGGACGGTGGTGCGGGACACCCATGAGGCCATAATCAGCCGGGAACAGTTCGCGGCGGTGCAGGAAATTCTCAATCAGACCGCCAGCCGCGCCAAGGCACGGGAGGTCAAAGCCTACACGCCGAATTTGCTCAAAGGCAAGGTGTTCTGCGCCCATTGCGGCGGCAGCCTGCACTGGCAGAGAAATATCCGCAAGAAGTCCGACGATGTGTACTTCTACCATTGTCTGAGCCAGAGCCGAATCAGCAAGGATGCCTGCCCCGGTGTGACCATCCGCGAGGATATGCTGCTGGATATGCTGGCAGATATGCTTCAGGACGCGCTTGATACGGCGCTGGGGCAATACACCCTCTCCCTTGCAGAGCTACCCCGGCAGGCCGCTGAACGTGCCGAGCTGCGGGAGAAGATCACCAGCCGCAAGCAGGAAATCCAGCGGCTTCGCGGTATCGTGCGGAGCTTATATGAAAGCCTCGTCCAAGGCGTTCTTACCAAGGATGAATATTTCGACTACAAGGAAAAGTACGAAAGCCGCATTGCCGACCTCGCCGTGGAAATGGAGCAGTTGGAGGACGGTCTGCGGACGATGGATACGCAGATTGAGCAGCACCGGGCGCTGGAACAGGACGCCGCGCAGATCAAGACCGACCGTGCGCTGACCGGCGCACTCATCGAGCGGCTGATCGACCGCATCGAGGTATCCCACGACAAGCAGATCACGGTGCGCTATCGCTTCCAGAGCGAGTTTGAAACCTATGCGGAGGTGCTGGAACAATGCAGAAATATGTGATTGCCCTCTACATCCGCCTCTCCATCGAGGATTACAAGTACGACAGCCTGAGCATTGAAAATCAGAGCCTTGTCCTCCACGAATACGCGGCTTCCTTGCCGGAAGCTCTGAACGCGGAGATCATGGAGTTCATCGACAACGGGTACAGCGGCACGAATTTTGAGCGTCCGCAGGTACAGAAGCTCATTGAGCTGGTGCGGGCCAATCAGATCGACTGCATCATCGTCAAGGATTTTTCCCGCTTCGGGCGAAACAGCATTGAAACCGGCTACTTTATCGAGCGCGTGTTCCCGCTGTTCCATACCCGCTTCATTTCTATCAGCGACGATTTTGACAGCAGCAAATTCAAGGGCGACACCGGCGGCATGGACATGGCGTTCAAGTATCTCATCAGCGAGTATTACAGCCGCGATATGTCCATCAAAACCAAGAGTGCCAAGTACGCCAAGATGCAGCGCGGCGAGTATCAGAGCAAAATCTGTCCCTACGGCTACCGCAAAAGCGCCGATGGCAGAATGGAACCCGACCCGGATGCCGCAGCCATTGTACAGCTTATTTTCAGCCTCTCCGCAGGTGGCATGAACGCCGCTGCCATCACGCGGGAACTGTTCCGCAGGAACATCCCCACTCCCGGCCAGTACAAAGCGGCGCACGGCAATCACACCCACGATATTTCCCGCTGTCACGGGATTTGGAGTACATCCACCATTCTCCGCATTTTGGAGGACGAACGCTACACCGGCGTGTATGTGATCGGCAAGCGGGCAGTTCTCGAAGTAGGCGGCACCAGAAGCCGCCTGAAGGACAGAGAATCATGGTACATCATCCCCAACCATCACCCGGCCATCGTCGAGAAATCTGTGTTTGATACCGTGCAGGCCAGCCAGCTCCGATTTTCCCAGCCAAACAAGAAAAAGCGGGACTACCCGCTGAAAGGCAAAGCCTTCTGCGGCTGCTGCGGTCATGCACTATCCCGCACCATGCAGAAAACCTCGTATTACTATTGCCGCCATTCCGAGGCAGACGAAGAAAGCCGCTGCCACAAGATGCGCCTGAACGCCGCAGAGCTGGAACAGGCGGTATTCCTGACGCTGAAAAAACAGATGGAAGCCGCCGCGCCGCTTGCCCCTGACGGTACGCTCCGGGTGGATGCTTCCGTACCGGAACGCACCGAATATGAGCAGCAGATCGAGGCACTGCAAGACGGTAAGCGCGCCTTGTATGAACGCTATCTCATGGGCGAGATCGACCTGAACACCTACAAGGCGGAAAAGGCTGCGTGTGACGAGCTGCTTTTGAAAACGAAAAATGCCTATGCCGCAGTATTGGCACAGGCGAAGCAGAAGCAGGACGAACAGGCGCGGCAGGACAGCCGAAAGGAAGCGTCCAAGGCGATTTTTGATGCGGACGCACTGACCACCGAGCTGGCCGAGATGCTGATCGACCGGGTACTGGTGTACCCTGACAAGCGCATTGAGATCGCATATAAAATCCAAGACATTTTCGATTGAGGTGGCAGACATGAAAATCGCTTTCTATTGTAGAGTGGACGGACAGGGCTCCGGCTTTGTCCTACCCGAAGAAGCTGACAAGCTCCGCGAGTTTTTCGCCGCGCATCAGGATAAGCCTGCGCTTGAAAATCCATCAGGCGTAAGCTAAAAATTTTTGTCGTGTGCTTGACATACGGGTGTCTCAAATCGTGGATTCTAATGACCTTGACACCAGACGCCTTGCACCCGAACTCCATGCCGCGCTTCAAGGTGTGCTTGGTCAGAGGGAAGATACGGCTGTCCGGTTCCAGTCCGTAGAGCTGCTTGAAGTAGTCCTGCATCTCGTAGCAGAGGAAGTCAGGCATCTGGATCACGCGGTTGCTTTTCTTCGTCTTCGGCGTGGTGATAACATCCTTGCCCTGTAGCCGCTGATAGGATTTATTGATGCGGAGCGTTTTCTTCTCAAAATCGAAGTCCGCAGGCGTCAGTGCCAGCAACTCACCCTCGCGGATACCGCACCAGTACAGGATTTCAAAAGCGTAGTACAGCATGGGCTTGTCCATCATGGCGTCGATGAATTTGAGGTATTCTTCCTTCGTCCAGAACAGCATTTCCTTCGGCTGCTCGCTGCCCATATTTCCGGCCTTTGCAGCGGGATTGATCTGCAAGCCGTAATACTTGATGGCGTGGTTGAAAATACAGCTCAGTTGGGTATGGACATTCTTGAGATAGTCCGGGGAATAGCTTTCGCCGCTTGACTTGGTGTGCTGCCGTATCTCGTTCTGCCAGTCGATCACATCACGGGCGGTGATCTCCGAGAGCTTGCGCTTCTTGAAATACGGAAGAATCTTTGTGCGGATGATATGCTCCTTGCTGAGCCATGTGTTGAGCTTCAACTTGGGTTTGACGTCCTTTTCGTAGAGCGCTACAAAGCTTTCGAAGCTCATATTGACATCAGCCTGCTTCTGCATCAGAAACTCGCGTTCCCATGCCTGCGCCTCTTTCTTGGTCGCAAAGCCGCGCTTTAATTTCTGCTGGCGCTCACCGCGCCAGTCGGTATAGCGAAACTGCACATACCATGAGCCGTTCTTCTTGTCCTTAAACGCTGCCATTCGATTCCCTCCTTTCCTTCGGTTCTCTCGTTCCGTAGAACTTCTCATGGAAGAACTTGCGGTCAATCCTGCCTGCAATGGTGATGCAGCCGGTCTTTCGCAGCTCTTCGTTCAGCTCACGGATGAGCTTATACGCATACGGAACCGATACGCCAAGCTCTTCCGCAACTTCATTTACTCGCATAAAAATTTCTCCTGCCATAGGCAAAATACCTTCCTTTCCTGTTTTGAGGTTGATTGCTTCTGCCGTTCTATCCGCAGGACTCTGGCAGGCAACCCTTTTCGGCGCTGTGCCGTTTTCTTTCCTCTTTGGCACGCTCGTCTCATCGCCTGCTTCCCCGGAGAAAGTATCCCTTGGACGGTCATTCAATTTTGCGGCTTTTGGATTTCACCCCCCTCACTTTACAACGGACATTTTTTCTGCATTTGTTGACTATCCTAATTGTAAAATTTCTATGAATTAAGCTAATATGCTTAGCTTACAACTATTATACTATACATATGAGTTTAAGTCAAGCCAGTTTGCAGGAAAATGTTAAATGAATTTGCTTAGATTTTCCTTGACGAAATTAAACATATCTGCTATACTTGTTATCAAAGACGACCGACACAGGAGATGGCTATTATGGCGATTGGTGAACGCATCCACTTTTTCCGCATGATGCGGGGCATGACACAGAAATACCTTGGCATGGCGCTGGGCTTTCCGGAGAAATCCGCAGATGTTCGCCTTGCGCAGTACGAGAATGGTTCCAGAACGCCCAAAGCGGACGTGACCGCTGCGCTGGCACAGGCGCTTGACGTTTCGCCCAAGGCGCTGGATGTACCGGACATTGACTCCTATATTGGACTGATGCACACGCTGTTCACGCTGGAAGACCGCTACGGTCTTGAGGTCTGCGAGTGTGAGGACGAGGTGCATCTGCGCGTTCATATCCACAAAGGACGCGACGCAGCGGAGCTTCACAGAATGCTTGCCGCGTGGGGTGCGGTTGCCGCCAAGCTGAAAGCAGGCGAGATCACCAAAGAAGAATACGACCGCTGGCGCTATTACTATCCGAAATACGACACCTCCGGTCAGTGGCACAAGATCACGCCGTCGCAGGAACTGAGCGATCTGCTCCTTGTTGACCTCAAAGAACACAACGAAGAATAACAAAAGGCTCTGCCGACCTTCTTTTACAGAAAGTCAGCAGAGCCTTTTTCGCTCTCAATATAGGATTGGATGCGACAGCAAACCTGCAAACCATTCGCTCGCCAAAATAAGAACAAACAAAATGGCTTTAGTATCTGCTATCATTTTGCTATCAAACGGGAAATGAGATTTTCAAAAAGCGCGTGTTTTCAAGGCTTTTCAGCCCCTCATATTCACTTTTTTCTCATTCCCACTCGATCGTGGCGGGCGGTTTGGACGTAATATCATAGACGATGCGGTTGATGCCCTTGACCTCGTTGACGATGCGAACGGAGACGCGGTCGAGCACATCATAAGGGATGCGCGTCCAGTTGGCGGTCATGAAGTCCGTCGTCGTGACGCTGCGCAGCGCGAGCGTATAGTCATACGTGCGGCCGTCGCCCATAACACCGACAGAGCGCATATTCGTCAGCACCGCGAAGTACTGATTCATCGTCTGCTCCAGGTGCGCCTTGGCGATCTCGTCGCGGAAGATGAAGTCCGCGTCGCGCAGGATGTCCAGCTTGTCCTTGGACACCGCGCCGAGGCAGCGGATAGCCAGACCCGGCCCCGGGAACGGCTGGCGCATGACCAGATACTCCGGCAGGCCGAGCTCACGGCCGAGCGCGCGCACCTCGTCCTTAAACAGCAGACGCAGCGGCTCAATAATCTCCTTGAAGTCCACAAAGTCCGGCAGACCGCCGACGTTGTGGTGGCTCTTGATGACGGCAGCGACATTTGTGCCGGATTCAATCACGTCGGGATAGATCGTACCCTGAGCCAGATAGTCGACCGAGCCGATCTTCTTGCCCTCTTCCTCAAAGACGCGGATGAACTCCTCGCCGATGATCTTGCGCTTCGTCTCCGGATCGGAGACGTCCTTCAGGCGCGTAAGGAAACGCTCTTCCGCGTTGACGCGCACGAAGTTGATGTCCCAATTCTGGAACGCGGCCTCGACTTCGTCGCCCTCGTTCTTGCGCAGCAGACCGTGGTCGACAAAGATGCACGTGAGCTGATTGCCGACGGCCTCCGCCAGCAGCGCCGCCGCAACGGAGGAGTCCACGCCGCCGGAAAGCGCCAGCAGCACCCTGCCGTCGCCGACCTTGGCACGGATGTCCTCAATGGACTTGCGCATAAAGTCGCCCATCGTCCAGTCACCGGTCGCGCCGCAGACCTCATACAGGAAGTTGCGCAGCATGGCCTGACCATACTCGGTGTGGTTGACCTCGGGGTGGAACTGCACGCCGTAGAAGCCGCGAGCTTCATCGCAGATACCGACCGTCGGGCAGGCATCCGAATGCGCCACAAGCCGGAACGACTCCGGCACCTTGGCCATATAGTCGCCGTGGCTCATCCACGTGATGCTCTGCTCCGGCAGGCCGCGGAAAAGACGGCAGTCGGTATCGAACCAGGTCTGCGTCTTGCCGTACTCGCGCGCGGTGTCTTTGCCGGCGGCGGTTACTTCCCCGCCGAGATACTGCGCCATGAGCTGGCAGCCATAGCAAATGCCGAGGATGGGGATGCCGAGCCGAAAGATCTCCGGATCGACCTGCGGCGAGCCTTCGGCGTATACGCTCTGCGGGCCGCCGGTGAAGATGATGCCGATGGGGTCAAAGGCGCGGATCTCATCCACGGTCATGGTGTTCGGCTTGACTTCGCAATAGACATTGCACTCGCGCACGCGGCGCGCAATAAGCTGGTTATACTGTCCTCCGAAATCGAGGACGATGACAGACTGATTCGGCATGGATGACGCTCTCCTTATTCGACAGTAACGGATTTCGCGAGGTTTTTCGGCTTATCGATCGCGCAGCCGTTGGCTTTTGCGACATAATATGCAAAGAGCTGCAGCGGCACGATCTCCGCCGGGACGACGAACAGGTCGTCCATGCGCGGTACGAGGATCACATCGTCCGCCTCGGAATAGATGGCGCGATTGCCCTCGAGCGCCACACCAAGCACGCGCGCACCGCGCGCCTTGACCTCTTTGACGTTGCTCATGGTCTTGTCAAACAGCGGCTCGTAGCACGCGACGGCGATGACGAGACGGTTCTCCTCAATGAGCGCGATCGTGCCGTGCTTGAGCTCGCCCGCAGCATAGGCCTCCGAGTGCAGGTAGGAGATCTCCTTGAGCTTCAGCGAACCCTCCATGCAGACGGCGTAGTCCACATTGCGGCCAATGAAGAACAGGGACGGATTGTTTTTGTACCGCTCGGCCAGCTGCGCGATCTGCGGATTGAGGTCGATGGCGCGCTGCACCATCTGCGGCAGGATCATGAGATCGTCCGTGAGCTTGGCAGCCTCTTCCCTGCTCAGGCAGCCGCGCTTCTCGCCCAGATAGAGCGCCAGCAGATACAGCACCGACACCTGCGTGGTGTAGCCCTTCGTGGTCGCAACGGCGATCTCCGGGCCTGCCCAGGTGTAGATGACATCGTCCGAGATGCGGGCGATCGTGCTGCCGACGACGTTGACGATTGAGAGCACATACGCGCCCTTGGACTGCGCCTCGCGGATGGCGGCGATGGTGTCCGCCGTCTCGCCGGACTGCGAAATGATGATCATGAGCGTGTGCTCGTCGACGATCGGGTCACGGTAGCGGAACTCACTCGCAAGGTCAGCATCGACCGGAATGTGCGTGAGCTTTTCAAGCGCATATTTGCCCGCCTGGCCGGCATAAAACGCCGAGCCGCAGGCCGTGATCATGATCTTGTTGAAGCCCATGAGCTGCGCATCGGTCATCTTCAGCTCGTCAAACACGACGCGGTGATCTTTCACACGCGGGTCGAGCGTGGACTTGATAGCGCGCGGCTGCTCCATGATCTCCTTGAGCATGAAGTGCTCGTAGCCGCCCTTCTCGGCAGCCTCGATGTCCCACGCGACGCGGGAGACAGGCTTGTGCACGGGCTTTCCGGTGCAGTCAAAGACGGTATAACCGTCGGCGCGCACCTCGGCGAGCTCACCGTCGTCAAGATAGACCACATTTTTCGTGTGCGACACAAGCGCCGTCACGTCGGAGGCGAAGAAGTTCTCACCCGCGCCGACGCCGATGATCAGCGGACAGCCGTTGCGCGCGAGGAACATCTGCTCCGGGCAGTCGGCGCACAGAATGCCGATCGCATAGCTGCCCTCCAGACGGCCAAGTGTCTTCATGACGGTGTCCTTCAGGTTGCCGTCGCCGGTATAATACATATCCAGCAGGTGCACAATGACCTCGGTATCCGTCTCACTATGGAACACAAAGCCCTTGGCCTGCAGCATCTCGCGCAGCTCCATGAAGTTTTCGATGATGCCGTTTTGCACGATGGCGAACTTGCCGTCGTTGCTCACGTGCGGGTGGGCGTTTGCCTCCGTCGGCGCGCCGTGCGTTGCCCAGCGCGTATGGCCGAGGCCGATATAGCCGTGAAGATCGCTACCGTCATGCGTTTTGGCCAGCAGATTCTTGATCTCGCCGCAGGCCTTGGCCAGTTCGATCGTGCTGCCGTCGAGCACGGCGATGCCGGCCGAGTCATAGCCGCGGTATTCGAGCTTCTGCAGCCCTTCGAGAAGGATCGGCGCAGCCTGCTGCGCGCCGACGTATCCAACGATTCCACACATAGTCAGTTCTCCTTATTATTTTGAAAAATCATCGTTATCGCAATTCTATGCCGACATTGTGCAAATACGTACAGAATGCCAAAATAGCATGCTAAATTTTATACCGTTTGGCGGCTCGTGTCAAGTTTCGGTTTCGCAGCACGCGTCCGGCGCATATTTATACACACCGCTGTGACGGCATCGGGTGCACTTTTCACATCAGTCTTGCAGAACGAGCGAAAAAACTGTAAAATACAGGTGAGAAAGAACGGAGGCGCAGCTATGGGATTCTTCAAAAGTAAAAAAGGCAGTATCATCAGCGATTATTTTAGTATAGAGACAGATCTCGGTCAGTTCAAGAAAGGCAATGCGGTGGACGTCGCGCTCTTCCCTGATCATCTCGAACTGCAAAATGCCATCGGAAACAAGAAAACGGCGACGCTCGCCTACAGTCAGATCACCGATATTTTTTACGGCTCGAAAACGCAGCTGCAGCTCAAGGAGAAATCCCCCATCGCACGCGCGTTTGCCGGCGGGCTGCTGTTTGGGAACACCGGCGCTTTTGTCGGCGCACTCAGCGGTCTCGGCAAAAAGGAAAAGAAGGTTCGGAAAATTGTCTTCATCATCAGCTACGTGACTGCGGACGGACAGGAGGCGTTCCTGCCGTTTGAGGACACAAGGCTGTACAAAGGACCGAAGGTGGCTGCCAAGCTGCAGGAGCTCTGCGGCATCGAGCGCATGCAAACGCAGGCGGCTGCAGCGTCCGTGACTAAGCTGTAACGCAGCCGTTAAGCCGGTTTTGAACTTAAAATACGAAAACCCACGGTGCAATTTGCACCGTGGGTTTTTCCGTTAACCGAAGAAACAGCCTCCGTTCCCCCGCGTGTGCGGGAAAAAGTTTGCGCCAAGCGTGTGGTAGTGCCCCCAGCAAGGATCACCCCCGCGTGTGCGGGGAAAAGTGCGTCAGCCGCGTACCTAGGTCGTTTTCAGTGGGATCACCCCCGCGTGTGCGGGGAAAAGTTGATATCGAACACCGGAAGCCGCATCCCCATGGGATCACCCCCGCGTGTGCGGGGAAAAGTATGGCGGACAGTCGCGGCTGCCGGAGACCCAGGGATCACCCCCGCGTGTGCGGGGAAAAGAGGCCGAGGCCGAGCAGCGCGCGAAAGACGAGGGGATCACCCCCGCGTGTGCGGGGAAAAGGTAAAAAGGGATGGCGGGGCTGCGGCCCCGCCGGGATCACCCCCGCGTGTGCGGGGAAAAGGCGCTGACCTCGATCCCGCGCGACAAGCCGCAGGGATCACCCCCGCGTGTGCGGGGAAAAGTTGGCCATGCGCTGCACGTCGGCGTTGGTGTAGGGATCACCCCCGCGTGTGCGGGGAAAAGTAAGTTTCCGCGGGAGCGGGGCGCGGGCAGTTGGGATCACCCCCGCGTGTGCGGGGAAAAGGACGTGACGCCGGGCGACATCGCCGACGTCATGGGATCACCCCCGCGTGTGCGGGGAAAAGGCCACCCAAGTCGGGTTGGCGTCTTTGGCATTGGGATCACCCCCGCGTGTGCGGGGAAAAGCTGCGCAGCCACTTGCGCAGCAGCGGCAGAGGGGGGATCACCCCCGCGTGTGCGGGGAAAAGCTCCTCATCGTTCTGGTGTTCCGGCGTCAGCATAGGATCACCCCCGCGTGTGCGGGGAAAAGCGGGGCTCGTCGGCGGACACGCAGACTACGAGCGGATCACCCCCGCGTGTGCGGGGAAAAGGCAAGCGTGGCCGAGTCGAAGTCCCACTTTCCGGGATCACCCCCGCGTGTGCGGGGAAAAGACCAGGACTGGGATGCCTTAAAAATGGAATATGGGATCACCCCCGCGTGTGCGGGGAAAAGACTAAAGAAAGCCTTAAAAAATAAGGACTTTTGATCCCATTGCCATCAGATTTCATTCAGTTTCTCATAGACCTGAAATGCTGCGATACAGTCCGGCAGCGCGCGGTGCTGCTGCGCATACTCGATGCCAAAATATGCAGCCAGCGTAGCCAGCCGATGATCCGGCAGGTCGGGAACTTTTCTGCGCGCCAGCTTCAGTGTGTCACGGATGCGCACATTCGGCAAGGAAAGCCCGAAGCGGGCACTCGCCTTTTTCAAAAATGCCAAATCAAAATCCAGATTGTGCCCCATCACAGGGCTTTGACCGACAAATGCCCAAAACTGCTCCAGCAGCGGCTGCAGCGCAGTCCCCTGCGCCGACACCGCATCTTGCGTGATGCCAGTCAACGTCGTAATCTCTGCAGGTATTGGCTGCTCAGGCCGCACCAGTGCCGAAAACGTATCCGTGACCTGATGATCGATCACACGGATCGCACCCAGCTCCAATATTTCACTCTTGTCACAGTCAAGTCCTGTGGTTTCCACATCGATCACGACGTAGCCGAGCTGCTTGGCACGACGTTGCTTGGCCGACTGCTTGTTTCGATCCATTTGGATGATTGCCGCCTTGCTCAGCGGCGGCTTCTCTCCTTCCGGCAGCGGTGTTGCAAGCGGCCGGCGCATCAGCGTGATGCCCTCATAGTCAGCGGGCTGCCACGTCGTGTTATGGACATGAAACGACATCCGCTGCTCGTTATTTGCCGAGTACACCATTGTTGCCCGTCCTCTGGGAAGATGCTTGCAGATCCGTTTCCACAGTTCCTCCCGTACACGGGGATTCAGTTGGCCGACATAAACACCGGTATTAATCTCCAGCAGCCATTTTGACAGGTCACCGCGCAAACGCGGCGGGCAGTCCGTCACCGTCACGACGATCATGGTTCACCCTCCGCACCGTACAGGCGGCCATTGGCGACCTGACCGCGCCTATCGTCCCAAAGATAGACCGCATTGTCTTCCTCAGACAGTTCACCGCTGTCAGAGAGCAGGGTTCGGATGTCACGCACCATCTGCTCCATAAGATGGTGCTGAACCATGGCATCGCGCGTTCGACGGCGCATTTCACTGCCGATGTTTTCGCTGTCGACCGTGGCCGCCAGTTCAAACGCCAGTGGAATCGTAATGTCCGCCTTGTACAGATCCGCAATGTCATAGACGAAGGAGCATTCATGTCCGGTATGGACAAACCCCAGTCCCGGAGAACAGCCGAGCGCCTGGATGACCGCATGCGCCGCGCCGTATAGGCAAGCGTGTCCGGCAGACAGCGCCTGATTGACGGCATCGCCGCCGTCAAAATTCTCCGGGTCATATGTCCGACCGCTCCACGGAACATTCCACTTCTTTGCTGCACGCCGGTAGACACTGCGAATGCGCGCACCCTCTCTGCCGCGAAGCTGCTGAAGCGTCAATGAGGACACATCCTCACCCGGAAAACGCATACTGTACATCTGCCGCACCACACCGAGGCGCAAACGCGTATTGCTGACCAAGGCGGCCTGCCGGATCAGCAGACCTGCCTTGTGCGTCAGTGCCCGACCGCCGGCATAATAGCGCACGCCGTGCTCCCCTACCCAGAGAACACTGACACCTGCGTCACCAATGAGCTCCATGGCGCGATGCGTCACCTTTGTCCCCGGTCCGAGGAGCAGGACACTGATCGCTGCGGCGGGCACAAAGACCGTCCCGCGATCATCCGTCACGGTAATGGCGCTGTCCTGACGATTCAAAACACAGTGCTCAAAGTAGAGAAATGTCATGCGATCGCCGATCTGCGGCAGCGCCTGAAGCTCCGGGCGGATCATACCGGGCAGGTCAGCCATGCGACTGCCCTGCCCCGACCAATGTCATGAGCCCTGCGCCATAGGCCTTGCCTGAGCCGATGCCGCGGCAAAGCGCAGCACAAAAGCGCTCCTGGTCTTGAACCTCCAAGATCCCCTCATAGGTAACAGCCAAGAAGGTCACGCGGCTGCCAGTACCGCCTTTTTTAAACCGATACCACTTCACGTTTGTAACCGTGAACGCATCATCCTGCAAGGCGAAACCATGCTTTTCGCTCTGCTTTCGCAGCCACGCAAGCTGATGCTCCGTGGTGCTGTGCGCGCAGACGCGCCCGCGCTGCCCCGGTCCTGCAGGGACACTGTATGTCGGGTTTGCACACAGGCGAAACCGCCAGCGGCTGCCCGGCAGAATGCGGGTGAGCAGCGGATCATACGACTTTGTCTGCCAATGCTCCCCCGGCGGCGCGAACTGAGCCGCAGCCTGCGTGAGATCCGGCGGTGTCTCACTGAGGAGCAGGAGATATTTCTGACCGGCGCGGCTGTCGATCCGCCAGAGGTTTCGCTGCCTCGGGCCAGGAAACGCCGCCTCGATCGCCCCATGGAATTTACTCGGCGACGCCAGCGCAGCCAGCGTCTGACGATTTTTCTGATCCAAAAGCATTTGCGTCAGGTACATATCGCATCCTCCAATTCCGCCATGGGATCATGCTCCGCCGCACCATGCAGCACGCGTTCGGTCACGCGGCGGTATGTATACTCCCGGCGCGCCGGATCAAACGACAGCGGAACGTCGCGTACAAGCCCGCCCGGCTCACTTGCCACAGCGTCCAGCACAAGGCGCGTTGCGCCCGGCGGTGCATCGGCGCGCAGCGCCGCCTCCAGCGGCTCATCCGAAATCTTCAAAAACACTCTGCCAACCGGCGGACAGGAGCGGCGACCAAGATACAGCGGGAACGCCGGAGTTTGCAGCGCCTGCGCGATCCGCGCGAGCAGCGCACGATCATCGCTTTCCAACCCGGCCACAAATTCCGCATCCGAGAGATAGTAGCGGTAGGTCACATACGGCGTGCCCTTTTCCGGCCGCGCCGTATGAAAATCACGCAGCAGCGCACCCTCGCGGTCAACGCGCACACCAAAGCGGAGACCATTGAGCGTCTGCAGCGCTTGACGATCCTGCCGCGCGATGCCCAGCGCCGCCGCGACCAGGCCAATCACGCCGCTCTTGCTCGGCTCACGTCCGGTGCGCCGCACATCGAATTTCGAGTCCGTCCCCCAAGACTGCATCGGGCCGGCCAAGCGCAACAGCAGCGTACTCATTGCTGCTCCTCACCGCCCTGCAGCCACGCCTCCAATGCATCCAGAAGCGCATTCACAGAGCACGGCTCGGCCAGAGCCTCCAGACCGCTGCCTACAGCGAGCGAAAGCACCGGCGCAGAGGCAAAATCTGCATATGTCTCCTGCGCGTAAGTCACCAGCGCGCGGATCGAACCATCCACATAACCGGAGTTCCCCGCACGAACAGGTTTTTCAAATGCGCCGGCCAGATTGATGGGCTGATCCTTGCGCACGGTCACGTACACAGCATCCGGCCGCGTCCAGTTGGCAAACGTATTCTGCTTGCCGGTGGGCATACTGCGAATGAACGCATCCACGAACGCGCGCACCGCCTCGGGCGTCTTTTGACCGAGCATTTTCCGGAGGTCTTCAACGTTCACGGTCGCATAGCGATACAGCGTGGACGAATTGAATTCCACCGTGCCCAAATGCCCCGCACCGGCATTGTCCTCCGGCGCACAGTCGTCGACAGCAGTGAAATAATCATACTCGTTCTCCACGGCATGCGTCGAGATCGCGTGCGCGACCTGTGCCGCTGCGTCGAAATTCAGGCACGGATCGTCGGCAACCATGCGTCCGAAGAGCGCCAGATCTACCGTAGGGAGCGTCTTGAGCGCCGCTTGGCAGGCCGCTTTGTCGAGCTTACCGTCCTCCGGCTGCAGCGCGATCTCCGCCAGCGCCTGGATCTGACCGGGGCTGATGAAAAACAGCGCACCCGTTTTGAGCTTTTCCTTATCTTCTTTGACCTTCACGCCGGCTGCCTCCAGCACCTTCTGCGCCAGCTGCTGCGCCTTTTTCTCAGAGAGATCGGGCTGCAGCTCCAGAATCTTTCCGGCGATTAGATCGACCACCAGTTTCGTCCGCTGGCCGACATCGCCCGCCGAGAGCATCTCCCGGAATTTCAGGCGCATGGCGTGCTTCCACGCCTGACTGGACACTCTGGCGCGCGTCACGCCGCCATAGACAGCGGTCTTCGGACTGCCGGTATCGTCGCGGTTCACGCAGCTCGGCGGAACGGTCTGAAGTACATGGACGTCTACGTAAATTCTCTCGTTGTTATGCATGGTCGTCATCCTTTCCCTGTTCTGTCCGGAACGCATTCCGGTAAAAATCCTGTCCCCAGCGCAGACGAACTCTTGCAGCTCCGTCCGGCGTCTGGAATTCATACAAATCTCCGGCCAGCTCCACATAATCCAGCGGGATGTCCTCGCTTCTCAGAAGCTGGACCAGTCCGCGCAGATGGTGCAGGCACTCCGGCATACTCCGCGCAGTGGCAAAGGCATTGAATCTCCGCTGCACCGCCTTGAGCCGATCCGTGTCGTTTCCGGCAAGCTTGCGGATTGCCATGCCCAGCCGTTGCCCGTCCACGTGCATCGACCGCTGCGCGCCCTGCTGATGCAGCGCATACAGCGTCAGCGCGCCCGACACCGCCCATTCAGCCCATGTGGGCTCGCCGGTGCTGCTCATCAGTTCCTCCGGAAAATCCCGAAACAGCAGCCCCCAGAGCTCCGGCAAGTCTCCGGGCGCTTTTCCGATGCCGCGGCGCAAATTTGCCAGATCCGCGCGGATCTGGTGCGGATTGGGCTCGTGCTGCCACGATTCCAGCCGTCTGCGCACGTAGCTTTTCACCTTCGCTTTTTGGTCACTCATCAGCTACCTCCTCATTTGGTCTCGTTATTTGAAAGCACTTACGAACGCTCCCTACGAAACGGTCATATTCTGTGGACGATGACAGGAAACTCTCTCGATCCGTCTTCTTGTCCTTTATCCACCGTCCTGTAAACGCTGATTCACCCGCATTTCGCACCATCTGCTTGCCCTGTTGCAGAGCAATTCGGTAACCCGTTTCATGCCATTGCAAGGCTTTTTCGGCACGCAGTTCCTCAGTATCCCCCAACACCGGATCAATGGAGCAAAGCCAGTTGCGAAACGGCAAATCAACTGCAGCATAAAATTCCTGTGCTGCACGTCGAACACTCGCCGCCTGCGTTGCACTGTCCGGCAATCCGCCTTCAGCTTTGAATATTCCTTCTGCAAGCTTGCCGACGAACCACGCGGCGCGTTCTGTCTTCTCAATTTCCTGCCCAATCAGCGCAGACCATATCTTGCCGCCATCATCTAAGAGATCGACCCGAAAATCCAGATAGTCCCGCAGAATATCCTCCACAAAGAAATCCTTATCGCCATACTTGACCCCGGCGGTACGAAAATGGATCATCTGATCCCGCTCCAAAACACGTTCTTTTTTGAGCAGTGTAATCCAGCGTACGATTCCCGGAGCCCTGCCTGTGCCCTCCGCTCCCGTAATGATACCGAAATCACGCCACATCAGCCGGTCCGGATTCATGCGCTTCGGTTGATCATAAGGCGGCTCGTTGGCCTTGCCTTTTCTTCGCTCCCAAACGGTCATCTGCTCAGCCGTCGCATTGATTTTCTGGAAGAAATCACCGCCGAGAAGGCGATAGCCGGACACGCCGTTTTCATCCCGCTCAAGCAAAAGACGGCGAGATTGCAGCGTTAGAAGTTCCGCTTGGTTATCAGGAATCACGATCTCTGTTCGTTCGTCACACTTTGGTCGCTCTCGTTCCCAAACGGGGTGCGGTTCGGTCCAGATCGTCCGATCTTCCCGCAACAGCACAAGGTTGAGCATCAACGTCTCAAAGAGTGTACTGCCTTCAGCAAAAAACAGCCCCAACTTACCGAGCCAGCCAGCTCCGGGGGAAGGCAAGCCTTTTCCCTTCGGCTTTGCCGACGTATCATCAAACCCATTCAAATACAACAGCCAGCGTGCTGACTCCGCATAGCTCAGATGCGCTTTCTGAGAGCCCGCTCGAACCGGAAACAGACGAACCTTGTTGCTGCTCTCCGAGAGCTCACCATTCAGTTTTGCAGCGGTATAAGCAGTCCCCACCGCCGCAGCCGGGACTTGATAAAACGGATGCTCCGGATGGAAAAGCCAGAAGCGATCCTTCCATGTCTCCAGGTACGTCCGGATCGGCTGCACCGGAAAACGACCGGCGTTCCACAACGCCTGCCAGCGACGGATGGCAGCCGCGCGGTCCTCGATTGGGTCATCCTCACCCTCCGGATCTACGCGGTAAAAGATCGTCTGCAAAATTGCCAGCAGCAAGCGCAAAAGCGCCACATCCTGTGTCGGAAGTTCGCCCGCCAGCCGCTGATACCAGTGGCTGTTTAAGAGCACCTGCATCAGCGAACGCTCCACGACTGTGCAGTCCTCGGTCATCACCCGTATCCACGGTTCATCCAGCAGATTGAATTCCATTTGTTCCATGCGTCTCCTCCTCTTCTGTTAATCCGACTTGCGGGTCATATCGCAGTGTCTTACCGGCCAGCTGTGCTGTACCGTCCGCATCTAAGATCAAAAACAGTTCGCCTTCCAACATTGGCGCCTGCAGCCACAGCGGCAGTGACTGGCGTGTTTGATCCTCAAGCGCTTCCAGCACTGCATCCACACAGTACCGCGCGCTGAAATGCGACGGCAGCCGCAGACGCTGCGCCGCGACCCAGCGTGCCTCATCGGCGCTCGGCTGGGTATCCGCACGCAGACACATCCCCTTTTGTTCCCCGGAGAGCAGCAGCATTCCGTCTTCCGACCGCTGCACGACCAGTACCTCAACGGCAGCTGTCCCGTCTCGAACTGCCGCCTGCGCCTGCAGATCCGTAAACTGATCAATATCGTCCATCATACCAACGAGTGAATCATAGTCGTCACACTGTGCCAGCAGATAGTCCTTCGCCTTGCACTTTTGGCGCTTTTGCGCATATTGATAGGCCTCATATGCAGCGCAGGTCTCCTCATCCGACTCCGGCGGGAAGCGCATCGCATCATAAGTCCGCTGCACCAGAGGCGAAATGTCTTCCGGTAAACGAATGCGCTCCGGCAGCAGCCGCCGCGTACGCAGCAAGAGGTATTCGCCGTACACAGCCTTGCTCCCGGCGTCCAGATCTCCAAGCGCCCCCATGACCAGGCAGCGCGGCGCTTCCAGCCCCTGCGGTCTGGTGCGTGCATGCCGGTGCAGACGGCCGATGCGCTGCAGCAGCAGATCCATCGGGCACAGATCCGTGATCAACAGGTCAAAGTCCAGATCCAAAGACTGTTCCAGCACCTGTGTGCCGATCACCAGCACGCCGCGCCGTGTTTGCGCATCTGCGCTTTTGCCGACACACCGCAAAATTTCCTGCTCATGCTCCAGCCGATCCGGCGCCAGAAAGCGGGAGTGATCCATCAAAATCACCGCATCCGGGTAATCTTGCCGCAGCTCCTCGCGCAGCATCTGCGCCCGCTTGACCGTGTTGACGATCAGTCCGACGCAGCCGCTCCTGAGCGCCTCGCCTGCCGCCGCAAGCGCCTGCTCCTGCTCCACACGCTGCACACAGACATCTCGGCTGCACCCCTGCGCAGAGATGGCAGCCATATGTACCGTCTTATTCTCCGTCCAGCTCAGCAACGGATAGTCCTGACACGCGGCGATCGCCGTATCTACGGGCTTTTTCACCCCGAGATAGGCGCGCAGCAATTCTGCCCTGCGCTGCCCCGGGAGTGTGGCCGACAGCAAAATAACCGGCACATGATAAGCGCCCAGCCAGTTCAACACACGATCCAGATAGGTATTCATATACGCATCATAGGCATGGCACTCGTCCAGAATAACCACCTTGCCGGTCAGACCAAGCTGGCGCAGCATCACATGTTTTCGGTTCAGCGCAGCCATGAGCAGCTGATCCACCGTGCCGACCACCAGATTTGCCAGCAGCTTCGTCTTTCGGCCGCGGAAGAAGGCATGTGTCTGCAGCGGGTCGGCATCCGCTTCGCCCTGCTCGATCTGCACGTGCCCGGATTCCAGACACGCAAATTCCGCGTTCAGCTCTGCCTGACCGTGCGCCAGCTCCACTGCAACTCGTACCGCGTCCGGCTGATGCCGCGCCCACTGTGTCATACGGGTAAACATTGCATTGGACGTTGCCTGCGACGGGAGGAAAAACGCAGCGCCGCCCAGGCCAAAACGATTCATCAGAATTTCTGCCGCAGTCAGTGCCGCTTCCGTCTTGCCGTGTCCCATCGGCGCTTCAAGGATCATCACGCCCGGTGTTTTCACCGTCCCTGCGACTTGCTCCATCTGCTGCTGGACGAGATTTGCTGAAAAGCCGAAGCGCCGCTGAAAATAGTCCGCCGTGCTCCAGTCGGCAGAGACTTGCCACGGCCGCGGCAGATCCAGTTTCTGCAGCGCTCGCTCAGCGCGGCGCGGGTCATACCGATCCGGCTGCGCGTCCATGGAGATAAGCGGGAAATAGGCCGTATTGCTAGCGATCCAGTCTGCCATGATCACTAAGCCGCTCAGCGCCATCTGCGCCGGTACCGAACACGCAGCATCGCGTGCCGGTGCACCGCATCCGAGCACATCCTCCGCCCAGCGGATAACATGCCGCTGGACAGAGCCCCACAGCGTATCACTGTCACCCGAACCGCTCCAGCCGAACGCAATAGGCGTTTTCTCACAATAGCTGGTAAGCATATATTCTTCGGTCCTGCCATGATGTGCACCGACGACAGCCGCAAGGTCATCCGTGAATCCTTCGCTGCGCAGGATCTCAGCGCCGGCTGCCGCATGCGGAACATTCACATCGAGCTGCTTTCCCTTTTGAAACCGGATCTCCAAGCCGGCCGCTTCCAAGCGTTGACGCAATTCCGGCTGCTCAAGCGTGATTTTGCGCTGGAAATTTGGGGTTGCTTTCCCGATATCGTGCAGCAGCGCCGCCCTAATCGCCAGGCGGAAAAACTCCTCCCGTTGCAGGCCAAGGCTCACGCAATACTGCTCCGGCAGCCAGCGAGCCGTCAGATATTCCATGACTGCCGCCGTATCGCGCAGATGGATCAGAAGCGGCAGCCAAAGCTGCGCGTCATCCGGCGCGGTCTTGGCGACCAACGCACGCACGGCGCACGCAACGCGTTCCGCTTCATCCGCCGTATCATAACTGCGTTCGGTGCTAATGCTGTTAACTGCCTCATAGGTCATGTTTCATCCCATCTTTCTCGCCAAAGCAAAAAAATGGTTGGCTGTTCCAATTATACATCCGCATCATTTGCAACACAAGGTATTTCGGCATGCGCAGACAAATTCTCCGCATATACAGCGCGCTCCGCTCAACCGGTTATTTATTGAGCTTCAATAGCTCGATCAAGACGTCAATAGGCAGGAGCACCAGAAACAGCAAAACGTACATACCGCGCATCTCCTTTCCGGGTCAAATCATCCGCGCGCATAGCGGAACCGTTTTCTGTCTCTAATATACAGCATCATATGTCCAATAAAACGGTCACTGAAAGCAGAACACGAGAAAAAAGAGCTTGCAAAAATTGCATTTTTCTGCTCTGCATACTTCCATTCTGTTCGCAGAAAATAGTAGCGGGTCAAGAAACCCAAAACGAGAAAAGGAGATGGAAAACGAAATGGCTAGTTCCAAGAGCAACAACCTTGTCAACCCCAATGCGCGTGAGGCGATGAACCGCTTCAAGATGGAAGCCGCGTCCGAGATGGGCGTGAACCTCAAGCAGGGTTACAACGGTGATCTGACGTCCCGTCAGGCCGGCAGCATCGGCGGCCAGATGGTCAAAAAGATGATCGCCGCCTACGAAAACGGCATGCAGTAATCTGAGCAAAACCGAAAAAAGCAGGGCCGCGGAATTCCGCGGCCCTGTTTCCTATCTGCATCTATATTATTTCCTGGGATAGGCGGCGAAAAACGCCTCGATCGCGGCGGCCGGGGCCGTGCACGAGCCCTGGATCATGGTCGGCTTGCCGCCACCGCGGCCGGAGATGGCGGCATTGATGGTCTTTGCCTCCGTGCGCAGATCGACCGTGCGGCTGCCGATAATATAGCGGTAGCCGTCCGCATCGCTGCCGGTAAAGGCAGCGCAGACGCCGCCGGCAAGCAGCATGCCAGCATTGACGAATTCGCGCATGGCGACCGGATCGTCAAAGCGGTCGATGACGCAGATACTGCCGGGCGTCTCCCGCAGCAGCTGTAGCCGCTGCGCGTTGAGGCGGCGCTCCAGCTCCGCGGCCGCGGCCTTGCGCTGCGCGATCTCATCGAGCAGGCGCTGCACGGCCGGGACGACGTCCGCCTGCCGCACGGACAGCTGCGCCGAGAGCGCCGCGACCTGCGCGCTCTTTTCCCGATAGTCCGCCTCCGCGTCCGACCCGCACAAAATCGTCACGCGCACACCGCCGCGGTGGCGCATGAGCGACGTGAACTTGATCGCGCCGATCTCGCCCGTGTGCGACACGTGCGGCGCGCAGCAGGCGCAGACATCATAGCCCTCCACGGTCACGATGCGCACATCCTCCTTCAGGTCGAGCTTGCTGCGGTATTCCATGTGCGCCAGCTGCTCCGGTGCCGGGTACTCTGTCCGGATCGGCACATTGCGGTACACTGCCTCATTTGCCAGCTGCTCGATGTGCATGAGCTGCGTCCATGTGAGCTCGCCGCTATAATCCATCGTGATCGCGTCTTCCCCGAGGTGGAAGCCAACGTTGTCAAATCCGTATTCCTTATGGATCAGCCCGGAGATAATGTGCTCGCCCGAGTGGCCCTGCATGCGCCGGAAGCGCTGCGGCCAGTCGATCTGGCCGCGCACCTGCGCACCGGGTGCGAGCGGCGCGTCCGTATAGTGCACGATCGCATCCGGCAGCAGCTGCACGTCCAGAACGCGCGCGCCGCCGAGCACACCGGTATCGGCCGGCTGACCGCCGCCCTCCGGGAAAAACACCGTCTGATCGAGCACGACGGCATAGCGCGCCCCGTCCGGGTCGCAGCGCAGCACGGTCGCAGAAAAATCACGCCGGTGACTGTCGAGATCATATAATTTCCTGGTCATGGTCAAATCCCCCATTTCTCATAGCAGTATAGCAGGAATTTTCGTTGTTCTCAACCCTTGCTTATTTGTGTCGAATATCGTATTCTTGTGCCAATAACATAAAAAGGTGATAATTATGAACCAGAAACTCAGAAATCTCGTCTACACCGCCATGCTCATGGCGCTGTGCTGCGTGGCGACGCTCGTCATCAAGATCCCGACCGTGACCGGCGGCTATCTCAACGCCGGCGACATCGTGGTCGTACTCGCTGCCCTGCTGGCCGGCCCGCTCTACGGCGGCGTGGCTGCCGGTTTCGGCTCCGGTCTGGCGGATGTGATCTCCGGCTACATGAGCTACGCGCCCGGCACGCTCGTCGTCAAAGGGTGTGCGGCCGTGGTCGCGGCGCTGATCTTCCGCGCCTGCCGCAAAAAGTCCTTTGGCTTCGCGCTGCTGAGCGCCATCTGCGGCGAGATCATCATGGTGCTGGGCTACTTTGTGTTTGAGGATTTCATTCTCGGTTATGGCGCAGCCGCGGCGGCAGAAATCCCGGGCAACGCCGCGCAGGCCGCCGTCGGCATCGTGGGCGGTCTGGCGCTGTACTTTGCGCTGAACAAAGTGCCGCAGATCCGCGATTTCTCCGAGGCCGCGCTGGCAAAAAAGCAGAAATAAAACCATTCCATACGCAAAACAGCCGCTCCTGATCAGGAGCGGCTGTTTTGCTCTTATTTACACCACGCGCACACGGATGACCTCCGGAATGCGGTCGATGTCTGCGATCTGCTGATCGTCGAGACGGCCGTTGAGGTCGATCATGGCATAGGCATACGCGCCATAGGCCTTGTTGATCATGTTTTCGACGTTCAGGCCCGTGCTGCAGGTGATCTCCAGGAACTGGTTGAGCATCGTCGGCACGTTCTGGTGCAGGATGCACACACGGCTGACGCCCATGCGCTCGAGCGTCGCGTCCGGGAAGTTGACGGAGTTTTTGATGTTGCCGTTGGCGAGATAATCGTAGAGCTCGCGCGCGGCCATGACGGCGGACTTCTCCTCGCTCTCCGGCGTGCAGGCGCCCAGATGCGGCAGCGCAATGATATTGTCGACGCCAACGACCTTTTCGTTGGGAAAGTCCGTGACATACTTGCCGACGCGGCCGGAGGCAATGGCGGCGAGCATGGCGTCGTCGTCCACGATCTCGGCGCGCGACTCGTTGATGATGCGCACGCCGTCCTTCATCTTGGAAAACGCCTTCGCATCGAGCATATGGAACGTCTGGTCCGTGTACGGCACGTTGATGCTGATATAATCCGCCTTGGCATAGATGCCGTCGAGGTTCACCTCGTGCTTGACATCGCGCGAGAGCCGCCACGCCGCGTCCACGGACAGGTACGGATCATATCCGCAGACATTCATGCCGAGGCTCACGGCAGCGTTGGCGATGAGCGCGCCGATCGCGCCGAGGCCGATGACGCCCAGCGTCTTGCCCATGAGCTCCGGGCCGGCAAACTGCGACTTGCCCTTCTCGACAAGCGCGGGAATGTCCTTGCCCTTGCCGTTGAGGCTCTTGACCCAGTCAATGCTGCCGAGCACATCGCGCGACGAGAGTACGAGCGAGCAGAGGATCTGCTCCTTGACCGCCTCGGCGTTTGCGCCGGGCGAGTTGAACACGACGATGCCGCGGCGGCAGCAATCCTCGAGCGGGATGTTGTTCGTGCCGGCGCCGGAGCGCGCGATGGCGCTCAGGCTCGGCTCAAAGGCATAGCTGTGCAGGTCGGCCGAGCGCAGGATCAGGCCATCTGGTGCCTGTATGTCCTCCCCGACGACGCAGCCGCGCTCTACGAGCTTCTGCAGGCCACAAGGGGATATATGGTTCATGGTTTTGATTTTATACATGATGTTCTACCTCAAACTGTTTCAGATAATCCACGAGCGCATCCACGCCCGCCATCGGCATGGCGTTATAAAGCGAGGCGCGCATGCCGCCGGCAACGCGGTGGCCCTTGAGATTCAGCAGGCCGCGCGCCGCCGCGCCGCTGATGAATTCCTTGTCGAGCGCATCGTCCCCGGTGCGGAACGTGACGTTCATATCCGAGCGGGAGCCCGGCTGCGCACAGGGATGAAACAGCGCGCTGTTGTCGAGAAAATCGTACACCTTTGCGGCGCGCGCATGCTTGAGCTGCTGCATACCTTCCACGCCGCCCTGCCGCTCCAGCCACGCGAGCACGAGACCGAGGATGTAAATACACCAGCACGGCGGGGTGTTGTACATAGAGTCCTTGTCGATCATGCGCTGATAGCTGTACATGACCGGTGTGATGGGCAGCTCATGCCCGGCGAGACTGCGGTCAACGATCGCAACCGTCAGGCCCGCAGGGGCCATGTTTTTCTGCGCGCCGGCGAAGATCACGCCGTATTTTGACACATCGACCGGGCGCGAGAGAATGTCCGACGACATGTCGCACGCGAGCGGCACGCGGCCAGTCTCCGGCACGTACTGCCATTCGGTGCCGTAGATCGTATTGTTGGCGCAATAATAAAAATAGGACGCGCGCGCATCGAGCCTCAGCTCGCTCTGCTGCGGGATGCGGGTATGGCCGCAGGTGGAGGTGTCCGCCGCAATGTGCACCGCGCCGTACTTCTCGGCCTCTTTGGCCGCGTTGCCGGAAAAATGCCCGGTCACGGCATAGTCCGCCGTCCCCTGCTCGCCCATCAGATTGAGCGGGATCATGGAAAACTGTGCCGTGCCGCCGCCCTGCAAAAACAGGATCTCATGTGTGTCCGGCACAGACAGTGCGGCGCGAAAACGCGCCTTCACATCCTGGAAGATATCCGAAAAGGCCTGACTTCGGTGACTCATCTCCATCACGGACATGCCCGTGCCATGATAATTGAGCAATTCCGCCTGCGCCTGCCTGAGCACTTCCTCCGGCAGGACCGACGGTCCGGCAGAAAAATTGAATGTTTCACTTCGGGTCACGGAAATCGCCTCCAGGGGTCAAAATTTATCGCATACAGCACATTCTGCATGGATTGAGAAAAGTCTAACACGTTCCGCAAAGCGCGTCAAACCAAATCCCCCACAAGCATTTGCCCGGAAACGGCAGAGATTTTGACATTTTTCACAAGTCCGCGCAGATTGTCCCCCGCAGCGCGCACCAGACAATAGTTGTCCGAGTGTCCGACCCAGCTGCCGTCATGCTCCGTCTCGAACAAAACGGGCAGCGTCTGGCCGACCTGCTGCACCAGATAGCGCTGCTTGCAGGCATCGGCCACGCGCTGCGCCTCATGCGCGCGCGCCGATTTGACCGCGTGGCTGAGCTGCTCCGGCATGGTGTCCGCCTTCGTGCCGGGGCGGCGGGAGTACGGGAAAACATGCACGGCCGCAAAGCCGACCTGCTCCAAAAACGCCACTGCGGCCGCCTGATCTGCCTCCGTCTCGCCGGGGAAGCCCGTGATCATGTCCGCCGTGAGCGCACAGCCCGGGAAATACCGCCGCAGCCGCTCGACGCAGGCGAGAAACTCTGCAGTATTATATTTGCGGTTCATGCGCGCGAGTGTACGGTCGCATCCGCTTTGCAGCGAGAGATGGAAATGCCGGCAGACCTGCCCGGTCGCGGCGGCGCGGCGGCAGAAGTCCTCCGTGATGACCGTCGGCTCGATCGAGCCGAGGCGCAGACGCATCTGCGGCGCAGCGGCGGCGACCGTCTCCACGGCGTCGGCCAGCGTCAGCTTACCCGGCAGATCCCGGCCGTAGGACGCGATCTCGATGCCGGTCAGCACCAGCTCCCGATAGCCCTCGGCGGCCAGATGCGCCGCCTGACGCGCCATTTCCTCCAGCGGCAGGCTGCGGATGCGGCCGCGCGTATATGGGATGACACAGTAGGTGCAGAAATTATTGCAGCCGTCCTGGATCTTCAGCATCGCGCGCGTGCGGCCGTAGGCCGCGCCCGCCGGCAGCGGCTCAAAGTCAAAGCGCTGGAACGGATTATCCACGCACGTGACGGGCGCGTGCTCACGGAACGCACGCAGAATGTCATCCACAAACGCCTGCTTGCTGCCGCTGCCATGTACCACGTCGGCGCCGATGGACGCCGCGTCCTCCGGACTGAGCTGCGACCAGCAGCCGCACACGGCGCACAGCGCCTGCGGGTGCTCCTCGCGCAGCTTGCGGATCGTCTGGCGCGACTTGCGCCCGCCCTCCGCCGTGACGGCGCAGGTGTTGACGACGATCAGATCGACCGGCTCACCGTCCACTGCGGCCGTGAAGCCGTGCGCGTGCAGGAGCGTTTCGATTGCCTGCGCTTCATACTGGTTGACCTTGCAGCCGAGGGCGGTTATAATATAGTGCATAAAAACATCTCCAAATCGAGGTAAGTGATCATGGTTTATCTGGACAATGCCGCAACGACCCGTGTCTGCCCGGAGGCAGCGGAGGCGGCAGTACATATGATGACGGAGTGCTTCGGCAACCCGAGCACGACCTACAAACTCGGCCGTGAGGCCAAGGCCGCCGTGGACAAGGCGCGCGGCCAGATCGCAAAAGCACTCGGCTGCCAGCCGGATGAGGTGTACTTCACGTCCTGCGGCTCTGAGGGCGACAACTGGGCGCTCATCTCCGGAGCGCGGTACATGCGCCGCCGCGGCAAACACATCATCAGCTCCGCCGTGGAGCACGACGCGGTGCGCAAGTCGCTGGACTTTCTGGAAAAGGAGGGCTACGAGATCACGCGCCTGCAGCCGGACGGCACCGGCGCCATCCCGCTCGAGGCGGTGCGCGCGGCGCTGCGGCCGGACACGATCCTCGTCTCGCTCATGATGGTCAACAACGAGACCGGCGCCGTCAACGACATTGCCGCCGTCGCCCGGATGCTGAAAGCGGAAAACAGCATTGCCCTGCTGCACACGGACGCCGTGCAAGGGTTTTTGAAAGTGCCGTTCTCGGCCAAAACACTCGGCGCGGACATGATCACCATCAGCGGTCACAAGATCCACGCGCCGAAAGGCATCGGCGCGCTCTACATCCGCAGCGGACTGAAGCTGCCGCCCTATATCCTCGGCGGCGGGCAGGAGCGCGGCATGCGCGCCGGTACGGAGGCCACGCCGCAGATCGCCGCCTTTGGTACGGCGGCCGAGATCGGCAGTGCGAAAATGGCGCAGGCCACGAAAACCATGGCCGAGCTGCGCGCCCACGCCATCGACCGGCTGACAGCCGAGGTGGACGGTCTTGTCGTCATCGGCGGCGGCTCGCCGCACATCCTCAGCATTTCTCTGCCCGGCTACCGGAGCGAGGTGCTGATGAACTTCCTCGAGGCGCGCGGGATCTACACATCAAAAAGCTCCGCCTGCAAAAAGGGCGGGCGGAGCCATGTACTCGAGGCGATCGGGCTGCCGGCGAACGTGATCGACGGCGCGCTGCGCATCAGCTTTTCGCGCTACACCACGCGGGAAGACATCGACGCGCTGTGCGATGCACTGCGGGATGCAAAGCAGTCCCTCTTCCCGTCACTTCACTGAATCATCCTTTGGATCCTTGAGCGATTCGTCCGGCACCTCCTGCGGTAGGCGCACCGGCTGCATCGTGGCATCGTCGATGTAATCCAGATCCATATATTCTGCGGTCTCCGTCTGGAGGCCGCGTTTTTTCAGCCCGTGATCGACCAGCCGCTCCAGGCCGGCATAGATCACGACGAACACCGGCACGCCCAGCAGCATGCCGATAAAGCCGAACAGGCCGCCGCCGAGCAGGATGGCGAACATGATCCAGAAACCGTTGATGCCGGTGGAGTTGCCAAGGATCTTCGGGCCGATGATGTTGCCGTCGATCTGCTGCAGGACGATGATGAAGATGACGTAGATCAGGCACTTCATCGGCGAGACGAGCAGAATGATCAGCGCCGTCGGCACCGCGCCGATGAACGGACCGAACACGGGGATGATATTCGTCACGGCGACGATCACGCTCACGAGCACGACATACGGCATGCGCATGATCGCACAGCAGATATAGCAGATAACGCCGATGATGGCGGAATCAATGACCTTACCGCTGATAAAGCCCATGAACGCCGAGTCCGTGAAGCGAATGGCCTTGAGGATGCGCTTGGACGCCTTGACGGAAAACATGCTGTAGAGCACCATCTTGGACTTTGCGAGAAACAGCTCCATATTCGACAGCACATAGCAGGCGACGACGAAGCCGATGAGCACATCGAGGATCGCACGCAAAACGGCATAGATGCCGGTCGTCACGCTCGTGACCACCTTGCCCATGGACGGCAGCAGCGCGGTCTTCACCCAGTCAAGCAGATTGTCGGACACATCGCCGGTCGCAGAGAGGAGCACTTCCTCTACCTCGGGATTGTTTTCAAAGAACTTGTTGATCCAGCCGGTGATCGTGTCATAGTACTCCTGATAGTTGAGCACGATGCTCTCAACGCTCGTATAGATCTGCGGGATGATGAGCCAGATGAGGGCGGCGATGATGATCAGGGCGACCAGGATCGAGAGCGCGACGGACAGGCCGCGCGCAAGTGAGGTGCGCACCGGTTTTTTCGGGCGGAGCTTTTTGAGCAGCGGCTCAAAGAGCTTGCGCTGGAATACCTTCGTCAGCGGCCAGAGCAGATAGGCGATCACCAGGCCCCAGATGATCGGGCTGAGGATGCCGAGCAGCGAGCTGATCGCATCGCCGATGGATTTGCCATGCTGCAGCAGCATGTAAAACAGAATACAGCACGCGATCACGCCGAACGCCGTGATGCCCCAGCCGAGGTATTTGTTTTTCGGATCAAATCGCTTCATAAACCGTCTCCCCCCATCGCGCCCGACAGCGCCTGCCAGTGTCTGTGATCAGTCGGATTTATTTTACTATCATGTGCCCGCACCGTCAAGCCGGTAATACCGGGCTTTTCGTACATTTGCGACACGGTGCGCCGTATCTTGACACGCTCTGAGCGCTTCGGTGTGCAAAAGCCTGTGCAAATTGTGGAGACTCGGACTGCTTTTCCACGCGCCCCCGGCATAGGGTGATAAGGAGAAATCAACGGAAAGGGCTGAGCATATGAAACGATGGATCTGTCTGCTGCTGGCAGCGCTGCTGCTGCTCACACCCGCGATGGCGCTCGAGCAGCCAACGGACGAGGAGCTGAAGATATCCGCACCGTCGGCGATCCTGATGGAGCGCTCGACCGGCACGGTGTTATACGAGAAAAATGCCGACGAGCACCTGTCCCCCGCCAGCGTGACGAAGATCATGACGCTGCTGCTCATCATGGAGCAGCTCGACAGCGGCCAGCTCGATACGAGCGACATCGTGACCGCCAGCGCCCATGCCAGCTCCATGGGCGGCAGCCAGATCTGGCTCAAGGAGGGCGAGCAGATGAGCGTCGACGAGATGCTCAAGTGCATCGCCGTCAACTCCGCCAATGACTGCGCCGTCGCCATGGCAGAGCACATCTCCGGTTCCGAGGAGGCGTTCACCAAGCGCATGAACGACCGCGCGAAAGAACTGGGCATGGAAAACACGCAGTTTCTCAACTGCACGGGGCTGACCGACGATCCCGGCCACTACACGACGGCGCGCGACATCGCGTGCATGTCCCGCGCGCTGCTGGCCCATCCGCGCATCCGCGACTACACCACCATCTGGATGGACACCGTGCGCGACGGCCGCTTCGGCCTCGCCAACACCAACAAGCTCATCCACGCCTACCCCGGCGCGACCGGCCTGAAGACTGGCTACACTCAGCAGGCCATGCACTGCCTGTCGGCCAGCGCCGAGCGCGACGGCGTGGAGTACATTGCCGTGGTGCTGCACGCGGAGAGCTCCAAGGCGCGCTTCGCCGACGCAGCGACGCTCCTCAACTTCGCCTTTGCCAACTATTCGCTCTATTCCGTTGCGGCCAACACGGTCATTCCACCCGTGCGCGTGCGGTTTGCCGAAACGGACAGCGTGCAGCCGGTGCTCTCGGGCACGGACGCCATCGTCGTGCGCAAGGGCACGGCCGCACCGCAGATGGACATCGCGCTCAACGAGGACCTGTGCGCCCCTCTGGAGCCGGGCGCGCAGGTCGGCACCGTGACCGTCACCGACAGCAGCGGCGACACGCTGATCCTGCCGCTGGTCGTCCCGGACGGCGCTGCGCGCATCTCGACGGCGCACCTCTGGCTGCAGCTGCTGCGCGCGCTGTGAGCGACAGATTTCCAGTTGCGAAATCCTGATTTTCGTGTATACTGGTGATATCCTTTAAGAGAGAGGGCATCGCAATGATCAAAGTGGATCTCTCCGGCGCGGCCGGATTTTTTGACCCCGCAGGGCCGGACTACGCGGCCGCTGCACAGGCGCACCGCACGCTGCTCGAGCACACGGGCGCCGGTGCGGATTTTACCGGCTGGCTCGATCTGCCGGAGCGTATGCAAAGCGGAGAGCTCAAGCAGATCCTCACCGCCGCATCCCGCATCCGCGGCCGCTCGCAGGCGCTGGTCGTCGTGGGCATCGGCGGGTCATATCTCGGCGCGAAGGGCGCCTTGGAGCTGCTGCGGCCGCGGCCGCAGCCCGGCGACCCGAAAATTCTCTTTGCCGGCAACTCCCTGTCGCCGGACGCGCTGATGCATCTGCTCGAGGAGCTGGGCGATCTGGACTTTGACCTGAACGTCGTCTCCAAATCCGGCACAACGCTCGAGCCTGCGCTCGCGTTCCGGATGTTCCGCGGCCTGCTGGAGGCAAAGTACGGTCCGGAGAAGGCCAAAAAGCACATTTTTGCCACGACGGACGCCCACCGCGGCGTGCTCAAGCAGATGGCCGATGCCATTGAAGAGGGCCGCGCCGTCACCGTGCCGGAGGCTTTGACTGCTGTGGAAAACCGCCTGAAGTCCCTGAACGCAGACGTGCAGGTGGAACAGGAGGAATACGACGAGGTGGTGGTC